>Ga0164318_10001427_pt1 | contig 21267 bp, 13 predicted proteins | sample GuaBasSedimGuay9_FD_113734 | JGI IMG/M metagenome (GOLD analysis project Ga0164318, IMG submission 113734) | Subseafloor sediment microbial communities from Guaymas Basin, Gulf of California, Mexico - Guay9, Core 4571-4, 0-3 cm | ecosystem: Environmental > Aquatic > Marine > Hydrothermal vents... | reverse complement strand
CTCCCCTGCATCTCATCTTTATACTCCTGCGGCACCATATCCTTCAATGTATTCCAGATATAAACAAGATCATCATAGAAGATACCAAGTTTTTTCTCAACAAAATCAAGCCATGCACGTCTACTCTTTAAATAATCCTCCTTCAAGAGGTAACCCAGCTGATACCCCATATTATAATACGAACCATTAAGATGAATAATCCTTACACCATCACGAATTTCGAACCAAGCACCATCCAAAATATCATCCTGAATAACAAGACTTTGATCATGAACCGAGGAAAAAGGGGTAACTTCAAAACTAAAACATAAAGGCATACATAAAACAAACACGTTGATGAAAATAATAAATATCTTAAGGATAACTGTTTTACGCATTTTAAAAACCCCCCAAATAATAAATTATATCCTTCATTATTTAAAAATATTGCGAATAAAGATTAAAAAACATGATTGGGAAAAAACAAAAACCATTAAATCATAGAAAAAACATAAACTAATTTAGTGATGAACGAACCCTTTCTGAGCCGCTGGCTATGATGAAGATCTTGAGTACTGAAAAAAGTCAGATATGCTCCTTTAGCATATCTGCAATTTTTTCTAAAAACATTTTATCCTCATCAGTAAAAGCATCACGCATATCAGAATCAATATCGATCTCAGCGACAACCCGATCATCTTTTTTTATTGGAACAACAATCTCCGATTTAGTAGAAATAAAACAAGCGAGATAACGATTATCACGGTTCACATCTGGAACAATATCTGTTTTACCAGTAGCTGCAGCACTACCACAGATACCTTTTCCAACAGGGAGTCTTGTATGCTCCGTTGCTTGTTTTCCTCTCCATGGACCCAGAACAAGAGTACCCTCTTCAACGATATATATGCCAACCCAAGAGTATTTCTCAAAATTTTCATAAAGAAAATCCACAATTTTTTGTAAAACATTCTCTTGCGTGTTGGAAATAATTTTTTTGATTTTATTCTCAGCTAGTTTATAGTCCAAAGCAATCACCTCATTTATGTTTCGTAATCAAAAAGACTTGTTTGTTTATCCTTCGGATGAGATGAAACTCTAATAATTTCCTCCCGAGATGGAAGTTCAATACGACCATATTGACCACCACCACCAGGGATAATTATTACCTTTTTTTCGCGGAAAGCTTGTATAGCATCTGACACAGCTGGAACAGTCACTCGAGATATTTCTTCAATATCAACATCTAGTAAAACATTGATCTCACTACCAAAAACATCAACCAAATCAGACCAATGCTTTGTAACAGTCTGAGTAAATGGATTGCGCTGCCCAATAGCCTTTGTAATAATCTCAGCTAGTGGAATTAGATGAACATATGGCGGGCGATGATTAGGATGCATTGGTTTTGGGAAATCTGCTTTTTCATTAATGTTGTCTTTCACACCTCGCTTAATTCGTTTACCACAGCTACATTTCCAACGTCGGCGTATGGCTTCTTCAAGAGTATAATGTGTATAACATGAGGTACACGCGGTTTCATGATATTTACCCTCCTGAGGTGGTAAACCAACGTTTAGTATGGGTTTATTACCATCGACCCGCAGTATTGCTTTTTTTATTTCTTGAAATGTAGCATCTTTTACATCGAAACGGTTAAATTCACGAGCAAGACGCACTGGATGAGGACTATGACAATCACTATTTGTAAGGAAAGTAAGACGATGAAGCTCTTTTATCTTATCAGCGAAATCAGAATCAGCGCTTAAACCAAGTTCAACGAAACTTACGTAGTCTGCCAGATCGCCATAGCAATCATGCAGGCTGTCATAATATGCGTACATAGCGGTCCATGGTGTAAAAGCATGCGCAGGGCCAATAAGGGCGTCAACATCTTTAGCGAGCGATGCTAGTTCTTCACCGTTCATATCAACATTAGGCCGCCCATCATTTTCAAGATTCCGCGACCTTGGTTTTATCCGCTCCTTGAAATCCTCAACAGCAGACATACTAGGAAAATATAGTAGATGATGTACACGTTTAGCAGCTTCAACTTCAACACTAAGAATAAAACGTGTACCATTTAACTCATATGTACCTTCATCAACTAATTCACACTGTTTAATTTCTTTCATCCAACCACTATGCAGACAATCACCAGTTGCAACAACATCAACACCTTTCCGAGGGGCCTCAACAGATATTGTTTTGATATTCATCTTATCACTAGTTGCACCAGAAAAACGTGAATGAATATGAAGATCAGCGTTAACAATCATCCAAAACCCCAGGCACTATTCTTCTCCCAGTATGTAAAAACTGGTTTATGTATTTACTGAAAAAACTTTGTTTTATTGGGGATTAAAGATTTCAAGCATCACCTTTAATTAATCAACGTTTACTGTTAATTCATTGATAAAGATGCTTAAATAATTAAGCCATCGTCTTGAAATCTTTAAAGCCCTTTATTAACTTTCTGATTGTCGTTCAAATTCCTCAGATTCCTTAGAAAACTCAGGTGGTTCATAACCCGGTCTAGGTTTTCTAATTGGATTTTTAGGTTCAAAAAAAGTTTTATTTGCAACTATTTCAAAAACACCAGCAATAACAAGGATAATGCCAGATAAAAGAATCAATACTGCTCCTAATCCAAGACTCCAATCAACATTAACCTGCCCTGTAATACCACCCTCAGATATAGAAAAAGCATACGTGCCACCAAAAGGATTATTAGAAAGAGCATTCAAAAGACCAGTGAGATAGCTATTATCAGCAGAAGAACCAGTTAAACCAGTAAACAAGCCTATTGCCATAATAACAAGAAGGAGCGTGATTGTTATAATAATTAATTTGATGCCGCGATAAAGATATTTTTTACCAAGTTTTCTACTGAGATGAAGACCAACAGTTCCAAGTATCATAAAAACAAAACCAATGAGAATAATCAATGAAAACGGAAAAAACATATTACCCATCGGAGTTAACCCAGATGAACTAGGTATAGTAATCTGAACGCCATTTAAACCATCAATTGTTAAAAGATTAAATCTACCAGTTGTTAGAATATTAGGAACGTTTATATCAGCTGAAACAACATACCATTGATTAAAAAGACCTACAATAGCAACAATAATGCCAACAAAACATAGAATATTCCCAATGCTTTTTAGATTAAAACCATCAATATATAACATGGAAACAATCCTTGGTCCAAGACCATATTTTTTATGACGACGATAAATACGATAGAGAATAACAACAAGAGAAATAACAGTTAAAACAACAAAGATTGTAACAAAATTATACAGGAACCATTCAAAAATAAATAATATCTCATTTGCTGGGAGAAGACTATTACCCCAGGTTATACCATCCCACATAAGATTACCATTCATATCCTGCCGGTATTTAGGACCTTGAGGGCCAGCATTACCTGTAATAATATCTTCGGCACTGCTAACTTCGCCCCATAAAAAACTGTGATTGAGCCATATCTGATCAGAAAGTTTGACTAGTTTGTAATCATCGGGAAACAATATTTTACCATTATCTGCGACTATATCACTAGCAATACCAAGTTTACCCGAGTAACTCCTTAAATAATTAGCATGAGAACCCCGAGCAACATAAACCTTAATATGATCCCCTTGTTTCTCAACCAGATCCCATGTAGCTTTTTGACCACTGTAATGCTGACTATAACCAACCCATTTCTCACCGGAATCAGGTATTGCAACCTCCACCATCTCCCAATCGCCTTCATGACGATTATGCTCCCCTGCATTAAATGCATAAAACATCCAATACTGGATGAAAGTATAACCAGGAACACTTTTGTTAACAGTATAATAAACTGTGTAGCCATACTGAGACATCTTACTTCTATAATCATCAATTACGCCATTGTCATTAACAGTACCAGCAGGATTATCAACATAAAAAACTGTGGTACCCTCGATCTCGATTGTTTTCAACTTAGGAATAGCATCTAAAAGTGGGTTATCACCAAGTAAATATGAAACATCAACAGGGTAACAGCATTCATTTTTTTCAAAATACAAGACAGGTGCATAATCATCCTGTATATCAGCAGATGAAATAAAACTAAAAACAGTTAATAAAACAAGACAAAACAAGATTAACCTAATTTTTCTCAATATTTTCATATATTTTCTCTCCTCTTCTTCTATAAAGCTGTGTAATGATTAATAAAATACTATTTTTAACGTTTTTTAATTTATTATTATAAGATTTTCTATTCTTAGCCTGGAGAATATGAGTGCTATACAGATACTGAGTTTCTTACTATTGCAATATATAATATAGTAAGGTTTATTAGGAGAAACTACATATGAAAAACAGACAAAAAACGCTTAGGAGATGGGATGGAATAATTCCTATGAAAAACTATCCTGATTTAGTGTAGATACTCAAAAAATGAAGGGGAAAATATGTCTGAAGAAAAAAAAGAAAATAATGGAATCTATGACACTGATTCCATACAAGTACTTGAAGGACTTGAAGCAGTAAAGAAAAATCCAGCGATGTACATTGGTAGCACAGATGAAAGAGGACTCCATCATCTAGTATATGAAGTTGTTGATAACTCCATAGATGAATCATTAGCAGGTTACTGTACAAAAATAAAGGTGACGATAAACAAGGATGGATCAGTAACAGTAAAAGACAATGGTAGAGGCATACCAGTAAAGATGCATCCTAAATACAAAAAATCTGGGTTAGAACTAGTTTTAACAACTTTACACGCTGGCGGTAAATTTGATAATGAAGCATATAAAGTATCTGGTGGTTTACATGGTGTTGGTGTGTCTGTAGTTAATGCTTTATCCTCCTGGCTTGAAGCAGAGGTCAAAAGAAATAACCGTATTTATCATCAGAAATATGATCATGGCAAACCAGTAACTCCTGTGGAGGATACAGGTGAAACACAGGAAACAGGTACATCTATTACTTTCTTACCAGATCCTGAGATTTTTGAAACAACAAATATAAAATATGAAATCATTGCAACAAGATTAAAAGAACTTGCTTTTCTAAACGCTGGACTGGAAATACAAATATCTGATGAGAGAACAGGTCAAACAGATGTTTTCAAATATGAAGGCGGCATCAAAGAGTTTGTAAGATATATTAACCGTAATAAAACACCTCTTCACCCTGAACCTATTTATTTAAAAGCAGAAAGAGAAGACGTTGAAGTTGAAATAGCTATTCAATACACTGATGGTTATACAGAGAATATTTTTACTTTCGCGAATAATATTAATACTCATGAGGGAGGGACACATCTTTCAGGGTTTAAAGGAGCGCTTACAAGGGTTTTAAATGATTACGGTAAAAAAAACGGGCTTTTTGAGAACGAAAGTTTTAGTTTAACTGGTGAGGACTGCCGCGAGGGTATAACTACGGTTATATCATGTAAAGTTAGGCATCCTCAGTTTGAGGGGCAAACAAAAACTAAACTTGGTAACTCTGAGGTAAGAGGAATTGTTGAAAGTCTTACAAATGAAAAACTTAGTGAATTTTTTGAGGAAAACCCTAGTGTGGCTAGAGCGATAATTGATAAAGCTATTAATGCTAGTCGTGCTCGTGAAGCTGCAAGAAAAGCGAGAGAACTTACGAGACGCAAAGGTTTACTTGAATCAACTGCTCTCCCTGGTAAACTAGCGGATTGTTCTTCTAGGGATCCTAGTAAAACTGAGCTTTATATTGTCGAGGGGGATAGCGCTGGTGGCTCTGCTAAGCAGGGGCGAGATCGTGAGTTTCAGGCGATACTTCCACTCCGTGGTAAGATTCTTAATGTTGAAAAATCTCGTATGGATAAAATCCTAAAGAACAATGAGATTCTTGCTCTTATTACTGCTATTGGAACCGGTATCGGTGAAGAATTCAACATTGAAAACGCTCGTTACCATAAGATTATTATTATGACTGATGCTGATGTTGATGGTGAACATATCCGCACGTTGCTTTTGACGTTTTTCTTCCGTTATATGCGTCCATTGATTGAGGAAGGATATCTCTATATCGCTCAGCCTCCACTGTATAAACTTTCGAAGGGTAAGCAGGTTACCTATGCATATACCGAGAGGGAAAAACTTGTGAAACTAAAGGAACTCGGTGAAACAGGTGTTAGTATACAGCGCTATAAAGGCCTTGGTGAGATGAACCCTCGTCAGCTATGGGAGACCACTATGAACCCAGAAAATAGAATGATGATACAGGTAACTGTTAATGATGCAGTAGAAGCAGATGAACTTTTTACTATCTTGATGGGGGAAAAAGTTGAACCAAGACGTGAGTTCATCGAAGTTCATGCTAAGGATGTGACTAATCTAGATATATGAGGTGAATAAAGATGACAGATGATGATATTCAGGAGAAGAAAGATCTGATACGTACAATTGAATCTGAGATGAAGCGAGCTTTTATTGATTATTCAATGAGTGTTATAATGAGCCGGGCTCTCCCTGATGTAAGAGATGGTTTAAAACCTGTTCATAGACGTATTTTGTATGCTATGAATGATATGGGTCTTACACATGATAAACCATATAAGAAATCAGCGAGGGTAGTGGGAGAAGTACTTGGTAAATATCATCCGCATGGTGATCAAGCGGTATATGATAGTATGGTTAGAATGGCTCAAGATTTTTCACTTCGCTATCCTCTTGTTGATGGTCAGGGTAATTTTGGCTCAGTTGATGGTGATTCTGCAGCAGCTATGCGTTACACTGAAGCGCGTATGTCTAAGATAGCTAAGCTTATGCTTGAGGATATCGGCAAGGATACTGTTGAATGGCGTGATAACTTTGATGGCACTCTTAAGGAGCCAGTTATGCTCCCTGCTAAATTTCCTAATCTCTTAGTTAATGGTTCATCTGGTATCGCCGTGGGTATGGCTACTAATATGCCTCCTCATAACCTTTCAGAAGTTGTTGATGGTGTTATCGCTGTTATTGAGAACCCTGAAATATCAGTCACTGAGCTGATGAATATTATTCAAGGCCCTGATTTTCCCACGGGTGGTATTATATATGGTAAAGGTGGGATTCTCAGTGCTTATACTTCTGGTAAAGGCCTTTTAAGAGTTCGTGCTAAAACACATATAGAGGGAGATGATAGAAAAAGAATAGTTGTTACTGAGCTTCCTTATCAAGTTAACAAGTCAAATCTTCTAGTAAACATCGCTAATCTCGTTAAAAACAAAAAAATAGAGGGAATAAGTGATCTAAGAGATGAAAGTGACAGAGAAGGCATGCGTATTGTAATTGAGCTTAAACGTGATGCAATAGAGGATGTTGTTCTTAATCAGCTTTTTAGTCATACAGATATGCAATCAACTTTTGGGATTCTGAATCTAGCTATTGTCAATGGTGAGCCCAGGGTTCTCAGTTTAAAAGAACTCATTGAGAACTATATACTACACAGAGTTGATGTTATAACAAGGCGTACAACCTATGATTTAAACAAAGCCAACGAAAAAATACACATACTTGAGGGGTTCATGATAGCGTTGAAAAACATAGATGAAGTTATCAAGATAATCCGTGGTAGTAAAACAGTTGATGAAGCAAAAACACGCTTGATAGAGCGTTTTGAGTTCTCCGATAAACAGGTTAAAGCAATACTAGATATGAGGCTTCAGAAGCTTACAGGTCTGGAAATAGAAGGTGTTGAAAAAGATTACAATGAAACAAAAAAGTTAATACAACAATTAGAGGAGCTTTTAGGTAATAGAGAAAACATTTTAAACGAGATTAAAAAAGAGCTTTTAGAAATAAAAGAAAAATTTGGTGATGAACGACGAACTGATATCGTAGAAGGAGAAATCGATATAGAACTCGAGGATCTCATACCTGTACAAGATGTAGTAGTAACAATCACAGATAGCGGATATATAAAACGTATACCCTGCGAAACATATAGAACACAGAGACGCGGTGGAAAAGGACTCATTGGTATGGAAACCAAAGAGGAAGATATAGTTGTAGACTCGTTTATCACATCAACACATGATTACATCATGTTTTTCACCAATCATGGTAAAGCATTCTGGTTAAAAGGATACAGAATACCAGAAGGAGGGCGTCATTCCAAGGGGAAAGCTATTATTAACTTGTTACCCCGGCTTGAGGAGGGAGAATACGTTGAAACAGCTATTCCTGTTCATGAGTTCGACGATGAACATTACCTGGTTTTTGCAACACGTAAAGGTATCATCAAAAAAACTGTTTTATCCGCGTATAGCAACATCCGTGTTAATGGTGTAAGAGCCATAAAACTAGATGAAGATGATGAACTCATTAGCACTAAACTCTCAGATGGTAAACAAACCATTATGATAGCCACAGCTAATGGTCAGGCATGTAGATTCCATGAAAGTGAAGTAAGACCAATGGGACGTGTTACACGTGGTGTTATTGGTATAAGACTTGGCAAGGATGATAAAGCTGTGTCAATGGCTATTGTAAGCGAGGAAGGAACACTGCTGACGATAACGGAGAATGGTTATGGCAAGAGATCTCCAATAAGCGAGTATCGTAAAACACATCGGGGCAGTAAAGGTGTTAGAACTATTATTACAAATGAGCGAAATGGAAAAGTAATCTGGGTTAAAGAAGTAACAGATGATGATGAAATAATGGTTACAAGCAGAGAAGGAATGATAGTACGTATACCTGTGAAAGATATCAGAATACAGGGTCGTAACACAATGGGTGTTAGAATAATGAAGCTTAACGAGGGTGATAAAGTAGTATCAGTTGCTAAAATTGTTGAAAATGGAGAGGAAGAAAGCTTAGAGAACGAAAAATAAAAAATTTTTTATAAACTATTAATAATTATGCCCAAAAATAAAAACATTTATATGTTATGATTTATAACATATATTAAATAATATAAAGGGGGCAGAACAAATATATGAAAAAAATCATAAGTATTTTAGCAATAGTTGTTTTAATAATAAGTGGAATAGGAGCAGTTGCAACAAACAATAGAGACACAGGAAATGTAATCAAAGCATTATCAGATGAAATAACAATTTCACCGTTAAAAATAAAAGAAACAAATACAAATTATATCGAAGTAACTTTAGATGATGTGTCAACTTTTTTAATGGAACCTGGAAAACCGATGCTTCCTAAGATTGTTAAAACATTTGAATTACCATTTGGTGTGAAAAATATTAAAGTTGAAGTAACACCAGGGCAGATCACTGAGAAATATGTTTCAAAGGAAATAAGTCCATCACCGAGAATGCTTCCTCTTAATGCAGCAACAACCTCATCTGTTAAACAAGAAAAAAATACAAAAATATACGCCAGTAACGATCCTTATCCTTCAAGCTGGTATAAATATAGTGTTAGATGTGGTTTAAACAAGGAAAACAAGAGAGTTACGCATCTAATAATTCATCTTTATCCAGTGAGATATATACCTGCTCAAGGGAAAATATTGGGTATAGAGATTAGTGATATAAAAATCACATATGAGGAAAACAATAAAAAACCTAAAGCAGTCACAAATGATTATGATCTTGTAATCATTGCACCTAATATATTCAAGAGACATTTGCAAAGATTAGTTGATCATAAGAACGATATAGGAGTTAAAACCTTTTTAGAAACAACAGAGGAGATATATAAAAACTATAACGGTGTTGATAAGCCTGAGCAGATTAAATATTTCATAAAAGACATGATAGAAACACACAATATAAAATATGTTTTACTCGTTGGGGGTTTGAAATCACAGTTTTATGCAAGACCAAAAGATAACTGCAACCAGGGATCAAAAGACTGGTATTTACCTGTTCGTTATACTAATCTTTATGATAACCCTAAGTTTCCTTTAGAAGCTGAAACCCTTCATGATCCTGGTGTTTTAAGTGATTTGTATTATGCTGATATATATGATGGTGAAGGGGAATTTTCAAGTTGGGATCCTAATGGAGATGGTGTTTTTGCTGCTTGGGGTAAACCTGATGTTGAAGATGATGTAAATATAGATCTATTACCAGATGTAGCTGTTGGAAGACTTGCATGTAGATCCACTGGAGAGGTTAAAACAGTGGTTGATAAAATAATTAATTACGAAACAAATTCAGATAATTCCGACTGGTTTAACAAAATGATAGTGGTATCTGGTGATGGATTCCTAGATCAGCAAGATCTAAATATTCAATGGGATACCAATGGGCTTCCAAATGATTACTATGTTATCTATGCACAAAGTATAAACGATGAAGGTGAAAAAGGACCTGTTGACACAACCCAGATAAAAATTGATAGAACCCAGGAAACAAATATCACATTTAATCATGATGATCATCTAAACCCAGCATTACAGAATGGTTACCCGGCGTCACCAATAGCTGAGATAGTTTCAATATCACCTGGTAATATCTTGGGTTACAATGATTATACATATACTCCTAGTGAAAACGAAGCGTATTGTAATGATTTTAATCCATGGGCAAATATTAGCTATGTAAATGGTATTCTCACAATACGTGGTAAATCATATGATCCAAAACCATATGGTAACGTTACCAGCATACATGTATGGATAAAAGACATGGATGGTAATATTATTTTCTCAGATTGGAGGAATAACACAGAGATGTATTATGAAGGTGAATGGACTACTGGTGAAAAAACACTTTATGGTCGTGGAGGAGCTATGTACTACATGGATGGTTTTGAAAAAGAAATATTATGGACATCTAATGGTGAGTTCACAGGGCAGAATGATGTATTAGAAGCAATCAACAAAGGCTGTGGTTTCTTTTTTATGTCAGGTCATGGTAGCCCTAATGTCTGGGCGGATCACTATCCTGGAGTACCTGGTAATAGAGGACCAGGAAGTGTCCTAGGTTTAAGAGTTACTTGTTTATCACCACTGCCCCCGTTTATTACAGGGAAACCAGTGTTTCCAATTGATAGCATGTCTAATGATGGTAAACTACCAGTAGCTGTAATAGGTGGTTGCCATAACAGTCAGTTTAATGTTTCAATGGTTCTCGGTGTACTTGATGCAATGCCATACTTGTTTAAAAACGCACGTCACCGTTATATGTGGTGCCATGGAATTCCTGTTCCAGAGTGTTTCAGCTGGAGGCTCGTGCGGAACCCTGATGGCGGCGCGATTGCTTCAATGGGTAATACAGGTTTAGGATATGGTATGCCTGGTAAAGTATTAACAATTGGCGGCGGCGATGGATGGATCACCATAGAGTTTTTCAAACAGTATGGCGCAGAAGATCATGAAATACTTGGTGATGCTTATGCTCAGACACTTGCAAGTTATATTCATACTTTTGATATGACTGATTTTGAATCAGGTCATCCTAAAACAGTGGAACAATGGGTTTTACTAGGTGATCCAAGTCTGAGGATAGGAGGACAGATCTCCCATTCCTCCTAATATTTTTAACATTTATTAAAGGGTTCAAAAGACAGGTTTATTTATTATCTATATTCATAGATGGAATACTGTCAAGATAAAAGAACTGTGCCTCCTCTAAGATTCGAATATCAGAGACTCCCTTACAAGCATCAACAAAAAGCAGCTTTTCATCTGCATATCTTACAATACTTAATGGATTTGCCAGATTATGTACTATGTTGAACAAGTATAATAAAGAAAAATTGGGAGAAAAAGTATGTATGTTCTAATGTTTATGTTTTTTATTATTCATTAGGTACATACGGGTTGAACGCTGGATCGCCGTATAGTTGATATCCAAGGTAGCTCATATACTTGTTGTCCGGTGCGTTGGTTCCACCAGATCCGGTTTTTATAAATAACTGACCGGTTAACGCTCCATTTGTTGATTCTAGTGGGGGCACCCATACAAACGTGTTATCCCAGTCTTTATCTAGGTATACATTTCTTGCATTACGTAGTGCTGTCCCTACATCTTGGTCTTTCCCCAGATTCTCATAAAAATCTGACTCTATTAATTGTCCAAAATACGGCTCTGGGTAAATACCTTTTTTAATATTTTTATAGGTCACAATCTTTCCAATTATGTTATATCGATCCCATTTATAATATGGCTCAAGATATCCACCCGGTACATTTGTTTCTGTGGTACTAGCAATGTATGTAGCAGCTCCAGCATGTAGATGGGCTAAACAAACAGAGGTTTTTGGATAAAGTCCGTCTATTTTCCCAGTAAAACAGCTTTCAACAATTGTAACAGATGGCCCTAAATTCAAATATTCAACACCTCTACTAGTATAACTTCCAAGACCACTTAATCCTGTTTGTATAGGAAGAGGAGTTGTTCTAGCTAAATATTGAAGAGCTAATGGGAAAAACCTCCATCCTAGAGGGCCAACTCCTATGTCACCGAGATCATACAAATGTGGCATCCCATGTCCATTTTGCCATATGAAATTTGATTCCTCCATTGTTTCCGCACCTTTAACATGTTGCTCACCTAAAAACAGTTTAACTAAGTTGGGTGCAAATAATAGTCTACTCAGAAGATTTGCTTTTTTTATCTTATTAATTGCGTCATCACTAAATCCAACTCTTCCAGAATAGGTATTCTTAAGTCTTGATACATCGAATCCTAAGGGTTCTAAGACCTTATAAGCAATTCTATCACCACAAACATTTGTACAACCTGATGGCCATTTCACAGGTTCCTCGCTTTTCTTAAGGTATTTATTTAGGAAACTTGCAAGTGGCGGCTCTAAAAAATCAGTTCCACAACCAGTATGAACAGTAGCTTTATCTTTCCAATCACCTAAATCATCAATAATGTTATTATAGAAAATATCTCTTGCAATAAGAGCAGAGGCATCCTGTACATCCCAGCCAACGATACGGCCAATGACGTTTTCTTGTTCTGGAAATCTAGTATACATATCTTGTGGCTGAGAGCTGAAATCATTCTCAACAGGGTCAATGTTGCCATAGATAATATCAGCTGGTATACCTGTTCCATAATGTAGTGCTATCCAAGTTCCTGGTTCAGAAAAAGCATTATCATATATGATCTGTGGGAGAACAACCGTGTCACCAACAAGTGCAATATATACTGGACTATCGGAGTAATATTCTCTAAGATATTTAAGAGCATCAATGTCTTTAATATCAATGTCAGCTAGTTTTGCAAGTAACTCATTAATCTGCTCATGAATCTTTATTACATGTTGATTAGAGGGATAAATAAGCGGAACATTCAATCGTGGTTGATAAGGACCTGGACATGGTTTCCCTAGAGTGGTGCGTATGCTATCATTTGCAACAAATGCAAACTCGGGTTTACCAAAAACAATGCCTCTATGATAAGATGCTAAATATGGTGCAAGAGAGGATAACCCCTTCATCATAGGGTAGAGTGAATCATTTAATTTTTCCACAGTTACAGCTACATTAACTTTGCAGCTAGTGGTAGCAAATAACATAGGTTTTGCATTAACACTGTACTCAGTTCCACCACGAGCATAAAGAACATTTTCACTATACACTTGATCCTTTATTATGTTACCATTTGGATCACGAACTGATACTCCGCCTGCATTAGTGCTAAGCCCACTACCAAAAAGGGTATCCTCAGGACCATTTACATTGAAACTGACTGAACTACCAAATTCATCTGGGTTTTCAGGAGAATTATACTCAGCCTCTCCATAGAACTTAACAAGTGCATACTTATAATCATCAGGAATCACAAAAGAACCGATTTTTATACCCCCGCCAAGAAGAGCACCAATATTTTTAATAGCAGATTTCAGCTGTGACGGCAAGAAACTACCGCTTGATACTGTCTCACTAAACGTATACATCTTTTTATCCAGCGCCTCTGGTGTATACGTATCAATTGGATTAGTAATAGTAATATAACTAACCTCACCAAACTTAGCTTTTACAACATCAATCATTAAATCAACAATGTCATCAACAGTTTCAAATCTCATCGTGTTTCCATAACCACTAAGGTTACCACAGATGAAAGAGCTAGTGACTCCTAAATCATCCAATACTCTCATAACCTCTGAATCAACTTTTTCGGTTACAATAACCGGGATTCTCAAATATGAAGCAAGAGGTGCAGCTATTACCCCAAGATTATAACCAATTTGGTTATTCTTGATTAACAGAACACCTTTACTACTATCCCAATACTTTTCAGCTATTCTAAGTGATACTTCTTTTGCGGAACCAGAATCGATAATTTCATTTACAGGAATACCAATCATATCTTTTGCGCGGATAACTGAACGAGATGGATTATCTTGGCTTATCACATATAAAGGTGCTACATGTTGGATACCGTTTTTGTCATAATTTATAGTCAATGGCGTTGCAATTAAAGGATAAAACATAGATGTATCAGTAACAGTTACTCCAGAAGGTGGATCAACAATGGAACCTGTTATTGAAAGTACATCTTCTTTCGTTAAAAGATTTTTTTCAAACGGTTGTCCACTATAATAAAAAATTCCAACTGATGCTATAACAAGAATAACTACTCCTAATAAAACAACTAGTTTATCGTTTTTCTTCATTTTTATCCCCCATAGCATATAATTGTATTTCAAATTATATTTTATTGGGTATATTCTTATTTTCTACATAATATTTTCTATTATATTAAAACCTCGTTATTTTTTTATATAAAAAAATTTATAATTATTATAATAGGAACAAAAAATGAAAATAATTATCATTTTAAACCAAAAATAAACCAAAAATACTAGAATAGCATAAATTATCTATTTAACAGATCATATTATACAAAAATCAAAAAATAAAGAAAAATAGAAATTTTTGTTTATTCATTACATGGTTCATACGGGTTAAACATTGGATCTCCAAGCAAGTTGATCTGGTATATTGTACAATATTTTTCTACAGAGAACGTGTTACCACCACCGCCTGCAGCTGAGTTTATACCGTTATAAACCTCTGCTTTGAAGTCTTCAGGTAGGTTTCCAATTATCGATAAAGGTGGAGTCCATCTAAATGGTATGTCAAACTGTGCCGGTAAGAAATCATTCTTTGCATTTCTTAAAGCAGTTCCGATATCCATGTTTTTATCATCAAACATGCTTAGGATAGCGTGTTCAAAGATAAACTGGTTGAAATACACATCTGGATATTTATTGTTGAGTTTATAGTCTTTAAGTGCTTTGAGATAACCTACGATACCCAGTCCAACTCCTCTGTTACCAAATCGTGGCTCAAGAGCGCCATAAAATGCGGAGAACGTCGTTGGTGAAATATATGCGTTAACACCAGCATGAAGATACGCATTTGCGAGGGTTAATTTTGGATAAATCCCGTCGATTTTTCCTGATCCACAACCTTCAAAGAGACATAATGACGGGCCCATTTTCATATTAGAAACTTCTCGGACAGTATATGATCCAATTCCATCTAAAGGTGTTCTAAACGGTAGACCAGGTATATGCAGATATCTTGCAATTAAACTATAGAATATTTTTGGTCTCATACCCAGCTCATAGAGCATTACATCTCCATATCCTGATTCGAACCATATCGCATGACCATCAGTTATTATATAGTTACTGCTCTCCTGCCATTTTCCTCCTTTGATAGTTTCTGCACCATCACTGAACAAAGAATTAACCCACCAGTCTAAACTTTTTAAGGAATCCTTGTTTTCATATCCCTGACGTATTTTAACCGCCCAGAATGGGAATAATAGTTTGTTGAGAAGACCATCCTTTTTAATCTTGAGAAGTGCTTCTGTACTAATACCTACTCTTTGAGCAGCGCCACGTTGTAATGTGATTGGGTTAAAACCACCTTTTTTGTAATTGTTTTCTATTCGTTTTAGTAAAAAGTATTTTTCACCACTGGGGAATTTAATTGGCTCAGTATCCCCCATTAGTTGATTAATCATTGTAAATACTGGAAGCTTCTGCATTTCTGTTCCTGCACCTATCATTACCAATGCTTTTTTCTTCCATTCATCGAGTTTTTGTATAATATCATCATAGAAAAGAGTTCTATCAATTAAAGCACTTATATCCTGTACATCCCAACCAACTAATCTGCCAACAATATTTTCTACTTCTGGGAACTTTGAAAATTTATCATTTTCACAATAATCTGGATCATATGGCAAAAGCGAATACATTTCAGGATCAATGTTTCCGTAGATAAAATCACTTGGGCAATTAGTTCCATATCCGCCAGATTTCGGATTTTCAAATGGGTCAGAATGAGGGCTACGATAGTAATATTGAGGTAACATAACAGTATCGCCAACAAGAGCAATATATATTGGATCATCGTAACATCTTTCTTTGAGGTATTTCAGATCAATATCCTTTAAATCAATGTTTTTTATTTTTGCTACTAACGAGTTTAATGGCTTATGTATATTCTCATAGACATGTTGATTGATAACAGGTATTAGTTTTGGATTCCAGAAAGGCTGAGTGTTACCAGTTATTGTTTCTCCGTTGTATTTTACATTGTCATCTGCAGCAAAAGCAAAACTGGTTTTACCGTATACTAGTCCTTTATGGTTAGCGGCTAGATAGGGTGCTATTGAAGAAGCTTGTTTTATAAGTGGATAATATGGGTTACTTAGCTCCTCGGCTGTAACTCTTATTTCAAATTCAGCTGATTTTTGTATCATATATGATGAAGAAAGAGAAATTGAATATTCTTGTCCACCTGCATCATAAAAAACAGTTTCAAAATGTAGTTTGTCATATTTTATATTACCATTAGCATCTCTCTCAGCAGGATGAGCATATGTTCGCACATATGCTGTAAGTGAACCACCAAGTGTTATACTGTCACCAAATTGTTGAACATCTTCCCCCGGCTCGAGATTTATTAAATCAAGTTTAACCAATGCATACTTATAATCATCTGGTATTTTTACTGTATACCATAATGGTTTAGGTAACGATTTAATTGCGGCAAAAAGATGAGAGGGCAATAAGTTACCTGACTGTAATGTACCTTTATCACTGAGGATTATTTCTTTTCGTAAAACCTTCGGTGGAAACGCATCTAATGGGTTTGTAATAGTAACATAATTAATCTCATAATCTGGATTATTAGATTTAAATTTCATATTCAATAAATCAATTGTTGTATTAACGATCTCATCCACATTTTCAAATGATTTAACATTTCCATAAACATCAAGATCACCACATACAATTGTTTTTGTTACTCCAAGATCTTCCAGAGTTTCTCTAACTTTCTCATCAATTTCATCGGTAACAATCACAGGTATGCTTAGATATGAAGCTATTGGTACAGCTGTCACACCTAATTGGTAACCAGTTTCATTATCTTTAATTAATAATGCTGCTTCGCTTTTATCCCAATACCTTTTTGCTATATCCAAAGAAAATGTTTTAGGTGACCCAGGATCATTAAATCGATAGCTTTTATAACTATCAAGCTGCTCGGTGTATACACGTTTCACTGCACTAGAAGGGTTAGTATAATTCTCGACATATAAAGGTGCAGTGTATTGTTCACCATGAGCACCATAGTGAACAGCCAATGGTGTAGCAACTAAAGCATAAAATGGACTAGTATCCGGGACAATAATCGACTCTGGGACGTTTTCATTTAATATACCAGTTACAGTATAAAAATCTTCTATTTCTGCTGGTTTTTTTCCTGATACTTCCCCATTATAATAAAAAATTCCAACTGAGGCTATAACAAGAATAGCTACTCCTAATAAAACAACTAGTTTATCGTTTTTCTTCATTTTTATCCCCCATATTACATAACTACATTTTAATTTGTATCTTATTTAGTATATTCTTATCTTTCTATATAATATTTTCTATTATATTAAAATCTTGTTATTTTTTTATATAAAGAATTGTATAAATATTATAAGCAAAATAAAAAAAGAAAAAACTATCATTTTAAACCAAAAAGCTAGAATAGCATAAATTATTTAATAAGCAGATAGCTTACCACACAAAAAAATAGGAGAAAAATAAAAATGTCTGATGAACCATCAAAACAACTACAGGATCAGATAAATAGGTTACAACAAATGAGAATGCAGCTACAGATGATAATGCAACAAAGACAACAAGTAGAGCTTAGACTAAAAGAAATAGAAGAATCATTATCAGAGCTTGAAAAAACAAATGAAAAAACACCTATATACAAAAGCGTAGGAGCAATACTAATAAAAACAAAAGGTAAAAGCGAGATAATCAAAGAGCTGAAATCAAGTAAAGAAAGTCTTGAGCTAAGAAAACAAACACTTGATAAACAAGAAGGACGTACAAAAGAAAAACTTAATGAACTTCAAAGTAAAGTCCAAAACGCTATTGGTATGTCATCTGATACCTCATCATAGAAAAATTCTAAAAAAATATTAAAAATGAGGAATATATGTTTGAGATAAAATTCTTTAAAGCAGGTTATGATTTCAAAACAGGTTTTTTATCTAAATTTTTTTTTATTCTAGCAGTGTTTCTACTGGTTTCTTTCATTGTTTTGAAAGTTTTTTCTTTGATTTTTATTAACTCAACAGGTTTTATTAAGATTTTTTATGATATTTCGATTTCAACAACACCCGATACTCTGTTATCTTTTTCGTTGATTTTTTTTGCTGGTAGTATTATTTCATATTTTTTTTATAATCAATTTGTGAAACTAGCAGAAATAGCTGAGGAAATAGAAAAAGGTGATGAGTACAAGGATAAAGATTTTTAAAATGTAAAAGAATCTTATCTACCAAATCTTCTTTTTCTTTGTTGCACTGTTCTAATTGCTCTGAGGAAATCTCTTTTCTGGAATGCTGGCCAGTACACATCTGAAAAGTAGAGTTCTGAGTATGCTAGCTGCCATAGTAAAAAGTTTGATATTCTTTCTTCACCAGATGTTCTAAGGATAATATCTGGATCAGGTATTCCATTGGTATATAGGTATTTTGATACTATTGGTTCTTTTATATCTTCGATTTTAAGTTTGCCATTTTTTACGTCTTCTGCTATTTTTTTAATTGCTTGTATTATTTCTTCTCGTCCACCATATGCAAGTGCTATGTTGAGTGAGTGTTTATTGTATTTTTTTGTTTGTTCCATTATATTTTTTGCAGAGCGTGCTATGTCTCCTGGTAGGGATTCAAGGTGTCCAAGTACTCTTACTCTTACCTGGTTTTTATGTATCCTTGAGTCTTTTGATGCTTTGTCAAGTTCGTTTTTGCATAGTTCCATGAGCGTTTTTACTTCTTGATTTGATCTTTGGAAGTTTTCTGTTGAAAAAGCATATACTGTAAGGTTTTTTATCCCTAGTTCAAAGCACCATTCTAGGACTTCTTCTAGTTTGTCTCTGCCTAGTATGTGTCCTGCATCTGGTTTTAACCCGAATTCGTTTGCAAACCGACGGTTTCCATCCATTATTATTGCAACATGTTCTGGGATTGAGTCTTTTTTGATTTCCTCTATTAGTTTTATGTCTCTGATTTCATTAATTTTTTTTGAAAAGAGATTATACAAGTCAGAGTTATATATCATCTCTCCTAGTTTCCGAGCTACATCACTTCTTATAGCGTATTGTTCTAGTTGCTCTATTTTTTTTCCAGCTAATGCTTTTAATGATGTTTTTCTTGATGAAATTTGTTTTAACCTCCAAATCTTATTTATTTATATTAAAACTGAAACTCTTATTTATATTTAATTTTTGTAATTTGGTAAATCTGAGTCTGGACAAAGAGAATAGAAGCTATGGAAGAATTATTGTAATAATTAAAAAGTAAAGTTATGTTAAGAAACACATCTTATTTTTTTATTTTGAATGTTCCTTAACAAATTTTTTAATCTCATCAATATGATCAAGTATGAGCTGCGCTTTTCTTAACCCGAATCTTAATGGATAAATATCATTCTCATTTCTTTTTAGAGCGATTACCGGGTTTCCATTATAGTCTTCAATTTCTGCTGGCATTTTTATATTAGCCTCCTATAACCTAGATAGGTTTTTCATATATTATATTATTTCTCTTTTTATTTAATATTTACTATTTAGTTATTTATTATATAGAGGTCAGAGAGGAAGGAGTTTACGCCAAAGTGTTTAAATATAAGAAATTTATATTCCTGCCTCTCATCTATAAAAAGGTGATACTCTGGGAAACATACGTCAGACTTTCATAAAAAACATTGCAGTGGAGTTAGTTAAGCTGTATCCAGATCAGTTTAAACATGATGATTTTGAGCATAATAAACATAAAGTCGCTGAGTTTAGTGATGTTCAAAGTAAGCTTCTGAGAAATCGTATCGCTGGGTATATTACCAGATACTTGTCTTCTAAAACTAAGGGGCCCAGCAATCAACCAATTTCTGAGTAATAACCCAAAATTTATTTTAAGGGGGTTTTATCTACATAATGGGTGAATTTATAGAAAAAATACAGCAAGCAATAAACGACTTACAAAAAGGGAAATTTATCCTAATATACGACGATGACAAAAGAGAAGGAGAAACAGATCTAGTAATAGCATCGGAATATGCAACACCAGAATCAATAAAAACAATGAGAAAAGATGGAGGAGGTTTAATCTTCCTCATGATATCAAATGAAATAGCACAAAAACTAAAACTACCATTCCTAGCAGAAATGTACAAAAACATAGAAGACAGATATCCCATACTAAAAGAACTAACGCCAAATGATATACCATATGATGCTAAATCTTCTTTTTCCCTATATATAAATCATCGCAAAACATTCACAGGTATAACAGATATAGACCGCAGTCTAACAATGAATAGTTTCGCTAAACTAATCAAAAAAATAAAAAACGTTGATGGCAACACTGCCATAAAACTATTCGGACAAGAATTCAGATCACCAGGTCACATACCAATATGCATAGCTGCAAAAAATCTCCTGAACGGAAGACGCGGACACACAGAACTCGTAATATCCATGCTAAAAATGGCAAATCTAGTACCAGCTGGAAGCGGATGCGAAATGATGGGGGACAACGGAAAAGCACTAACTAAGGAACAAGCACAAGAATACGCTAAAAAACACAATCTGATCCTACTTGAAGGAAAAGAAATAATTGAGGCATGGAAAAAATGGTCACGGTAATGGCAACAGGAACATTTGACTTACTACATCTGGGACATATTTACTTTCTAAAAGAAGCAAAAAAATTAGGAGATAAACTAGTCGTAGTAGTAGCAACAGATAAAACAGTCAGAAAACTAAAACATGAACCAGTAAACCCAGAACACATACGCTTAAACCTGATAAAAGAACTAAAAATAG
>Ga0164318_10001426_pt1 | contig 21271 bp, 22 predicted proteins | sample GuaBasSedimGuay9_FD_113734 | JGI IMG/M metagenome (GOLD analysis project Ga0164318, IMG submission 113734) | Subseafloor sediment microbial communities from Guaymas Basin, Gulf of California, Mexico - Guay9, Core 4571-4, 0-3 cm | ecosystem: Environmental > Aquatic > Marine > Hydrothermal vents... | reverse complement strand
TTCACTTAGCTAATCTATGCAGAATAAACCCATCACTTTTTTCCAAAACATTTCTTGAAGATTATGCTACAAAGAATGATTTATTAAGAAATTCGTATGTTAAATCCCTACGCAAAACATTGAAGAAGCAAGGACAAGCTACTCTATTTAAGCCCAACAAAACCTTATGGTCATTGGCCAAAGAGCATGCCCAGTGGAGTGGTAAATATGGAAAACTTGGACATCAGCATTATAATAAACGATCATCGAAATCAAACTATGAGTACTTTTGTGAGAATTGCCAATATGGTTATTCAAATGCTTTAGATATTTATATGGATTTACTAATAGATACCGATATTCCTGATTTGGGACATCGAATCAATTTTCTCTCTAAAGATGTAGATAATATTGGTGTTTCTATTCAGCCTCATAAAACTTATGAATATAATTGTGTGGTTGATTTTGGCGGGAATTAATAATTATGAATAGTATAATATTTTATTTATGGAAGAACAAATAAACAATCCATTGCATGGCGTAAAGCTTAAAACAATACTTGAGCAGCTAATAGACAATTACGAATGGGAAGACTTGGCAGAGGAAATAGATATCAACTGTTTTAAGAGTAATCCTAGCCTAAAATCATGCTTAAAGTTTCTAAGACGAACACCTTGGGCTAGAGAAAAAGTAGAAGTTTTTTATGTTAGTGTAATGAAGTATTTAAAGTAAAAATCAATAAAAAACCCCAAGGAAATAAATCCTCAGGGCTTCTGTTTTAGTTTATAGTTGTTGGCTAGTTAAGCCAATATCATTACCATTGTTTTCTAGCTTTACGTTGACGTGAAGAATCTTTTCCTCCACTTCTACGGCTGCTACTTCCGCCACTATTTCCACCACTACTTCTATCACTCTTATAGCTTCTACGATTTCCACCATCAGAATTTCTACTTCCACCACCAGATCGGCGATTAGAACTATTATCTCTTGAAGGAGAAGATGCACCTTTGCTTTCAGCTTTTTCCACAAGAATATCGGTACCATGATAATCCATAGAATTCATTGATGAAATAACATCATCACTAAATTTTGGATCTACCTCAAAGAAACTGAACTTCTTAAGAATTTCAATATCTCCAATATCAACACTCTTATCTGGAGTAGCTCTATTAATAATACCTATAATTGCACTAGGGCTTATATTATCTTTAGAACCAATATTTACATAGCAACGTTGCATATTTGGATTTCCTTTGCGCTCTCTACGTTCGCCTCTATCACCTCTATCTCTTCTGTCGCCTCTGTCGCCTCTATCATTTCTGTCTTTTCTATCTTTTCTTCGGTCGCTATTGCGCTCTCTGTTTGCCGATTCGCTTACATTAAGGTCCTTGGCATTCTTATAATAATCCAAAAAGCGGTTAAACTCTAAAGCTACAAATCGCTTAATAACCTCTTCCTTGCTCATTTCGCCAAGCTTCTCATAAATAACATCCATGAAGTCATCAATATCCGAATTCGAAAGATCAACATTTTCCATAGTTTCTACTGTAGCAAACAATTGTCTTTCACAGATTTCTTGTCCACCAGGAACTTTCTTTTTGGTAAAATCTCTACCAATTAATTGTTGAATTTCTCTAATCTTTCTGTTCTCACGTGAGTGAAGAATAGATATACTTATTCCTGAACTTCCCGCTCTTCCTGTACGACCCGATCGGTGAACATATACCTCAGGATCGTCTGGTAAGCTAAAGTTTATAACATGCGTAAGTTCTTTTACATCAAGACCACGAGCTGCAACATCAGTAGCCACAAGAATTTGAATATTCTTATGTCTAAAACGACTCATTACGTGCTCACGTTGTGCTTGAGACAAATCGCCATGTAGCGAATCAGCACTATAATTATCCTTAATAAGTTTTTCCGAAATTTCCTTAGTTTCTCTACGAGTACGACAAAAAATAATAGCGTAAATATTAGGATTCATATCCGCAATACGCTTTAATGCCGAATATTTATCTCGCGCACTTACTTGGTAATAGTGATGGTCAACAGTATCAGCTCCTAAATTAGCCTTTGCAACAGCAATTTGGTGAGGATTATTCATGTAATTTTTACTAATCTGAATAATTCCTTTTGGCAATGTTGCTGAGAATAAAAGAGTTTGACGATCTTTAGAAGTAGTTTCTAGAATTGCATCCAAATCGTCTTTAAAACCCATATTCAACATTTCGTCAGCCTCATCAAGTACCAACCACTTTACATCCTGAAGTTTAAGGATTCTTCTTTTTACTAAATCCAGCACTCGGCCAGGAGTTCCTACTACAATATGTACTCCTCTTTTCAAAGCAGTAATTTGCGGTTCAATACTAGCACCACCATATACGGTAGTTATTTTTACTTTACGCATTTTTGATGCGTACTGCTGCATATCATTACTAATTTGAATAGCAAGCTCACGTGTTGGTGATAAAATTATTGCCTGAATACTCTTACTACTATCGTCAATCTGTTGAAGAATAGGTAATCCAAATGCAGCAGTTTTACCAGTTCCGGTTTGTGCATTTGCAATAAGGTCTTGACTTGTTTCCATAATAAATGGAATACATTCGGCTTGAATTGGAGTTGGTGTTTCATAACCAAGCTCAAGAACAGCCTCTACAATCTCTGGTTTAAGATTGCTTGATTTATAATCAATCATAAGATGAATTTTTAACGCTACTTTTATCTTACAATTAAGAAAAAAAGTAACCCGATTATGAGTTCGGTTCATCTAAAAGATTATTGCTGTATTTAGCAATATTAATTGTGGTGCTCGTAATTTACACCATAGCCCAATAGAACCGAGCTCGAATTTTACGAAGGCGCAAAAGTAGTCTTTTAATTTAACTAAAAAAGTATTTTATGAATAATTATGAAATAATTGATTATTAGGTGTTTGTAAGTAATTATATAATTTTACATTATTTAAGATTTACAAATAAATATCTATTCTATCTTTGTTTCAACTATAAAAAGAGATATTATGAAAAGAAGAGACGCATTTAAAAAAATAGGACTGATGAGTTTGATTGGACTTTCAGGCATGGCCATATTTTCTTGTTCTGATGATCAGAATAAAACAAAAGAAGCAATATCTGATATTACCAAAGATGTAACGCCAAAGATAAAAACAGCAAGAGAAAAACTAATTGTAAATAGAACGCAGATGTCGTTTGCCGACCCAGAGAACCCAACAAAGGCAGAACTCAAACATACTCCAGAGATTACTTTCGGAAATAAGGACGAAAAAGGAAATGTACTTGTAAAAATAACAATTGGGCAACAAGGTATAATTCATCCTGCAACGGATAACCACTGGATAGACTTCTTAAAGGTATATGTTAATGGGATTGAAAAAGTAAGTATTGACTTTGCCAATGGTGGTGTACGTGCTTTTGGACATTTTTATTTAGCTATTGCCCATGGTGATAGTATTAAAGCTATTTCAGGATGCAATATTCATGGTATTTGGGAGAATGCTACAAAGTATTAAACCTGCAATTTCACAAAATGATATAAAAAGAAAAGACCAAGAAAATAATATTTTATTGGTCTTTTCTTTTTATGATAAGGACTTATTATTTAAACAATATACCAACCTTTAAACCCATTGTAATACTAAAAGGAACATTCATATCCACTATAGTATTACTATAATAATAATTAACATTTTCATTATTTGTATATCCATATCCAACGCCAAAATAAAAATCAATTAGGAAAGCATTGCTATAAACAATCTGTTTTCCGGCAATAAGTAAAACAGAGAGAGAAGTTGCATTTGTTTTAGTGTAATTACCATTCATATAGTTATGTTCATTAGTACTAAATGAATTAAAAATTAATTCAGGCTTAATATAAGAACCTTTTAATAAATGAGAGTATTTAAGTTTTCTTATGTAGAAATCCGGCGTTCTCATAAATTTATAACCTGCTCTAAGTATAATACCATTGTCTTGTTCTCCAGTATTTTCATTACCATAAATATAACCAATACCAAACTCCATGCTTCTTCCTGGGCTAATGCTCTTTTCGTAAGCAAAAGATATATTTCCCATTATTGGAGACATAAAATGAATCTTTATAGCATTCTTTCTGTTATCAGTATAATTTTCAGGATTGTCCATCTCCGAAGTAAAAGGTATTTCATTACCACCATTTAATACAATTTTTCTAACCTTTTCTATATCAATAGTGAATATTAAATCGCTAGGATAGTCTTTTAGTTTGTACTTAATTTCTTCAGTACCTATCTCTGTAATTTTACAATAAATGGTGTCGCTATTTGTTTTTATAATGCGATCCTGAGAAATGGCATTAATGGAGAATAGCATACTCGCAAGAATTATTAAAATGTTTAATATTTTCATATTCTGTGTTTTTATATACCTCTGATTAAATCTTTAATGTCAATTAATAATAATTTCTACAAAGATAGCTAATTATTACCTAATAAATCATAATTATTTGTTAAAACAATAACAATAGGTTTCAAAAGCCAAGCATTACTATTCTATATCCTTGGCTTATTAATTACTTTAAACACAAATAACCATATTAAATCATAATTCCCAAATAATAATACAATTTTTATAATAAACAATAAAAACTATATACTACTTTATATTAGTTATATATCCGATTATAAACGACAACAAACGAATGTTAAACGTAAGTAAATATTTATTAACCAAGTAAAGGATTACAGTGGATATACTTTTGCATCGTCAAATCAACCAAATAGGTAGAGCGACAAAACCAAATTATAAACTTTTAAATAAATATTATTATGAAAAACTTACGCAACTCAGTAACATTAATTGGCCACCTAGGCGACACTCCTGAATTTAAAGAATTAGATAATGGAACAACATTAGCAAAATTTGCAATTGCTACAGACGAAAGCTATAAGAATAAAAGTGGTGAGAAAGTAGATGCAACAGAATGGCATAACCTAATTGTATGGGGAGCACAAGCAAAGACTGTACGTGATTACCTAAAAAAAGGATCGAAGGTAATGATTGAAGGTCGCCTTACTACCGAAACTTGGGACAATAAAGAAGGTGTTAAACAATATCGCAGTCAGATTGTAGTAAATGATTTTTTGATGCTTGATAAAAAGCAATCTTAAGTAGTATACAATTTTAAAAATAATAATCTTAATAATTAATAACAAATAAAATTTAGAAAAACATGAAAAACCTACGCAACTCAGTAAACCTCATTGGACATATTGGAGACACTCCAGAATACAAAGAATTATCAAACGGAAGCCAACTTGCAAAATTTGCAATTGCTACAGACGAAAGCTATAAAACAAAAGATGGCAAAAAAATTGAAGCAACACAATGGCATAATATTGTAGTATGGGGTGCTCAAGCAAAAACTGTAAGAGACTACCTAAAGAAAGGATCGCAAGTAATGATTGAAGGTCGCCTTACTACAAATATATGGGAGGACAAGGACAATAAGAAGCACTACCGTACAGAGATTATTACCAATGATTTTCTAATGCTCGACAAAAAACAAAAAACGGCATAGATAAAAGTACCGAATAATAATCAGAGTAAAAAATTCATATTACTTACTAATAAAATCATAATCATGAAAAACCTACGCAATACAGTAAAACTAATTGGACATTTGGGGAATGAGCCAACAATCAAAAAGTTCAAGAATGGAAGCCAAAAAGCAATTCTAATACTTGCCACCAATGAGAGTTATAAAAAACTAAATGGTGAATATAAAATCACCACACAATGGCATACGCTAATTGTAAAAGATGCCCTTGTGGATATTGTAGAGAAGTATGTGAAGAAAGGAATGCAACTTTCGATTAATGGTAGATTAATCAGCAAAAGCTGGAAAGACAAAACTGGTAAATCTAATTATAGAACAGAAATTGAAGTTAGCGAACTTCTTATGCTTAACCAAATGATTGCTTAATCAATAAATGTTCTAATAATATAAGGGAGATATGGATAATAATCTAGATCTCTCTTTTCTTTTTGTGTAAATTTTATCCAATTCGTGGACGCTTAAATATTAACTGGGAGTTTCTTTTTCAATTCTATTCCTAATGGGCTAACTTCTGCTTGTATCGGAAAAACCTCCACCCCTTGGTCTATTGCTCTTTGCAATGCTTCTGCATATTTGGGATCTATATGTTTTGCTACTCCAAAGCTATCCACATCCATTCGCTGTATTACATAAACCATCACAGCTCTCATTCCCTGTTTCTTTATTCTTATTAAAGTTTCCAAGTGCTTCAATCCACGAGTAGTTACCGCATCCGGAAAAAGTGCTGCATCCCCTACTTTCATAGTTACATTCTTTACTTCAATAAAACATTTTTCATTTTCATTTTCTGCAAATACATCCAATCTACTATCTTCAAATTTAACCTCTCGCCTAACATTGGTGTAATTCTCTAAACCAACTATTTCGTTATTTTTAACTGCTTCATATACCAGCTGGTTGGGAATAATAGTATTAATTCCTATCCATCCTCCATTTATATATATTGTTTCCCAGGTGAAGCGTGTTTTGCGCTTAGGGTCCTTAGCCGGGCTGAGCAATACTGGTGCACCTTCTTCAAGGCAGCTTTTCATGGTTCCCGAATTTGTACAATGAGCTACTACAATACTCCCATCTTCCAACTCCACATCTGTAAGAAATCTTTTATATCTCTTTATAAGTTTGCCCGATACTAGCTTTTGATCAAATTTCATAGTAATTCTCTAAATGAATTTATGTATTTATTCCTTTATACTATTATCCCAGTATTTGCTTTATAAACTCTATATATGTTTGTGGACGAACAATTAACATAAAAAGTAAACCATATATTGCGCCCCATAAGTGAGCACTATGCCCAATTGTAGAATTTCCTCGCTTATCCATTACAATAGTGTAAACAAGGTATAAAATTCCAAATATCCACGCTGGTATTCCAAATGGAATAAGAAATAAATACATTTCGGAAGTGGGTGAAATAATAATACTAGCATAAACTACTGCAGAAACAGCTCCACTTGCTCCTACTGCATTATATAATAAGTCATTTTTATGTTTTATAAACGAAGGGATAACGCTAATAACAATGGCAACAATATATAAAGCTAGAAAGTATAAATTTGCTAATTCTCCAAAGAAATATGTAAAATACCAGACAATACCTTTCCCAAAAATCCACAAAACCCACATATTTATTCCCAAATGAATAAAGTCGGCATGTATAAAACCATAACTCAAAAACCTATACCACTCTTTGGAATTCAATATATGATATGGATTAAATTTTAGCTTATCCATCAATAAAACATTCTTGAGTGCTTGTATCGAAATAATAATCGTAGAAATAAGAACAGCGTATAATATTATGTATTCCATACTTTTACAGCTTCATTCTATCAAGGTCTCTTTTCAAATCCTTATCTTTTATACTATTTCGCTTATCAAAATGCTGCTTCCCTTTTGCCAATGCTATTTCGAGCTTTGCAAGGCCTTTTTCATTGATAAAAAGTCGGACGGGAATAATTGTAAAACCCTTTTCTTTTATTTTCTTTTCATATTTTTTAAGCTCTCGCTTATTTAATAAAAGCTTTCTTTCTGTTCGTGTTTCATGTCGGTTAAACGAGCCCATCGCATATTCTGCAATAAACATGTTTTTAATATATAATTCGCCACCCACAAAAATGCCATAAGAATCAGAAATATTAGCTTTTCCCATTCTTATGGATTTTATTTCCGTACCACTCAACACTATGCCTGCAGTAATATCATCACTCAGAAAATACTCAAATTTAGCACGCTTATTCTTTATCTCTACTTTTGCTTTCATTACTTCTAACTTCTTAAAATCTTGAAGCTTCCTCCCTCTTCAATACTTATTATTGTCGATGGCTTTACTTCATTCATAGTATTATGGTGCAAATTTATTACATAATCGGCATTATCAAGAATATAGTTATCAATATCCTTATAAAATATTGGAGAAGGTTTTCCCGACTCATTTGCCGAAGTAGATACAATTGGCTTTCCGAACTCCTCAATTAATGTTCTACTAAACTCATCTTTCGAAACCCTAATTGCCACAGTATCATTATCTCTAACAAGGTTACTAGCTAGGTTTTTTGCTCCATCATAAACAATAGTAAGTGGCTTATCCCATACCTCTATCAAATCGTAGGCAGCTTCGGGTACTTCATATACATAATCCTTAATAGTCTCTGCATCGCTCACTAGTACTATCATTGTCTTCTCTTCAACTCGTCTTTTAAGTTTATGAATTTTTTTTATAGCATTTGCATTGGTGGCATCGCAGCCAATTCCCCAAATAGTATCTGTTGGATATACTATTATACCACCTTTTCTTAATACTTGTATTGCTTTTTTAATTTCTTCTTCCATAATAATTTACTATTTCTGCAATATCCTATCTAATAATTCATTTGTATCTATTCCATTTGCACAATCAAAATGTCCCTCTTTACACTCTTTTCTACCATGTAGACCACATGGCTTGCAATTTAGTTTACCTCTATATTCAATTATTTTGCTATTACTCGACCTTGGACCAAAACCAAAACTTGGAGTAGTGGAACAAAAAACTGCTGTACAAGGAGCATTCATTGCCGACGAAATATGTAAAGGAGCAGAATCGTTTACATAATTCATTTCTGAATCCTGCATTAATGCTGCTGATTGTAAGATATTTAATTTCCCGCAAAGGTTAAGCACATTCTTATTAGTAGATTTATTAATAATGTCGTCTATAGCTAATCTATCAGCTGGTCCACCAATCAAATACACTTCTATGTCTGATGGTAATTTATCAATAAAATCTACCCACTTATTTGCAGGATACTGCTTGGTAAACCATACTGATGTAGGTGCTATTACAATATATTTCTTCTCTTTATAAAACTTTACTTTATCAAAATCTTCTTCTTGAGGATAAAGGCGCATTTCGCCTTCGGCATCAGGCAATATAGTTTGCAGCAAACTCATATTCCTCTCTACCTCATGTACTCCCGCAGAAATATCGTGTTTTACTATATTACTAAACATAAATGATAATGGATTTTTATCAAAACCCACTGTGAGTTTGGCATTAGAGAATATAGTATATAATCCACTACTCATAAACCTTTGCAGGTTTATTATAATATCATACTTCTGCTTTCTAAATTCTCCAATTAGCTTCCATTGATTTCTAGTTTTATTCTTTTTCTTATCCCAAATCCATAATTTATTAATTTTAGGATGATTGTTAAGAATAGACTCATTACCTTTTCTCAGCAATACATCAATCTTTATGGACGAATTATGAGAATTTATAGCCTCAATTATTGGCGTAGCAAGTATTACATCGCCTATAAAGGCGGTTTGAATAATTAATATTTTACTATTATCTAATATCACTATTTGCTTTATTTATTTGTCAGTACAAAAATATACTTTCTTTAAGTGTTAAAGGCTACTTTTTTCAAAAAATATCAAAAAAAAAGAGCACCGTAGTGCTCTCCCTATATTTTAATCGAAATCTCTATTTAACGCGGAACCAATATTGTGTTCTATAAATAAAACCTATATAACCTCTAACATTAAGTTTATTAGAATCATCTTCATCAACCCATATTTTACAGTCATAAACTGTACCTTTTGCTGGATCTAATATTCCATCATCACCTTCGTACTCATCACCATCCTTCACAAGTCCGGTAATAATATTCATTCCAATAATCTTCTTATTATGAAGAGCACCTTCGCACTTATCACAAATTGGATCTTGGTCTTCACTAGGTTCTTTGAATAATTTTATGATCTTTCCATAAATTTTTCCATCTATTTCATAAATCTCAACAATAGATTTAACCTTGTTTGTTTCATCATCAATAGTTTTCCATTTACCAATTACTTGGGCCGAAACTATTGTTGAAAATAATAAAAACGAAAAAATCGTTACTAAAAATGTTTTCATGTGTTTAATGTTTAAATTAATGATTTGTGTTATTTATACTAATTTGATTTTCCTCTATAAATTATCAAAATACCTACAACTATAAGTAAAAAAGGCCAAATATCAGCAAAGTGAATACTTGGAAAGTATTTTGAAACTAAGAATAATACTCCTAAACTTATTAGAATAATACCTGTTGTTAAACTAGTATCATTATTTCTTTTCGAATTATTATTATGTTCTTCTGTAATCATAAAATTATGTATTTATTATTAAGCAAATATAATGTTTTTTTATGATTTGTCATCAATCACTAGAAATTGTTTTGAAAATAATTAATTTTCAATGAATTAATAAAGTAATTTAGCAACACTAAAATGAATTTCCAAAATGTATAAAACATGCATCTTTGGCATTTATTTTATTGAAATAATATACATCGGGTTGGTAGCGCACTTAACCACCTCGTAATATAGCCATAATAATATCCGGGGTGTGGCGCTCCCGATAATTATCGGGATGGAAGCGCAATAACCATCTTATAATATAGACAAAATAAATATCGGGGTGTGGCGCAGTTGGTAGCGTACTTGACTGGGGGTCAAGTGGTCGCAAGTTCAAGTCTTGTCACTCCGACAATAATTATAGTGATTAACTAAATGCTGACCGATAGCGTCAGTATTCAAGTCTTGTCACTCCGACAATAAGATTAAGTAAAACAGGTGAATAAATAATTGTATTACTAGAATAATCATTGTTTTTTTAAACAAATAATAGGGTCTAAGAAAAAAATAGAGTTAATAAAAGACCACAAACAAGACTTTCAATAAATAAATAAAAAATAATTTGATTTTAGTTGTTAATTATCGTAAATTTGCAATTGGAATTCTTATTTATAAATAGAGATTGACTTGGAACAATTAGTAAATTCGATAATAACAAAAAGCAAAAAGCTCGTAAAAGACAGGCAAAAGCTTTTAGAAGAAAACGAACAGCTAAAAGTTCAAATTCAAGATTTGAAACAAGGTAAATCCTTGAATAAAATAAGGATTGATGAATTATTAGAAAAACAAAAGATTCAGCAAATTGCTGGGGTTTTTGGAAAGGAAGAGAAGAAAACTTCGTTACGTAAAATTGATGAAGTTGTGCGGGAGGTTGATCGTTGTATAGCATTATTAAACACTTGAGCCAAATGGACAAGTACCTAATAAATATAACCATAGCAGGGCGAAATTATCGACTTAAAGTTGATAATGATGAAGAAGAGCATGTGAGAGCTGCCGCCAATGCTATTAATGAAAAGATTGAAATGTTTTCTGGCAATTATGCTTTTAAAGATAAGCAAGATTTATTAGCCATGACAGCAATATCATTTGTATCTGAACATATGAAATTAAAATCAGAAACAGAAGACAATGCCATTATTTCAGTTGAAAAGCTTAATGAAATAGACGAGATATTATCTATATAATATATAAAAGTTCTTTAAAAGATATGGCCCGCACCATTTTGAATAGCAAGCAAACTCAACAGTAACCTATTTAGGGACAAGCTCATAGGGTTTTAGAACAGGCCTCACCTTCGGGAATCTGCTTAGGCAGAGCAGTGGACGTTCGATGATTCTGGCATCCTTATACATGTCATTCAGGAGTTTGACACGCTCTCAATATGGACGGGCTTTCTTTTTTCCTTCAACAAAAACCTTATAATTAAGCAATTAGCTAATCATTAAAAACACAACTATGGAAATGATTACAATAATTATTGTAGCTTTAGTTTCTTTAGGTATAGGTGTTGCGATAGCAATAATTATAACCAAAAGCCAAGCAAACAATAAGAGCAAAACAATTATTAAAGAGGCCCAAATGGAGGCTGATGGTCTTAAAAAAGACAAAATCCACGAGGCTAAAGAAGAGATTCTTAACTTAAAAGGCAAACACGACAAGTGGTCTGCAGAAAAATCTAAGGACATAAACAAAACCCAAAATCGATTAGGTCAGAAGGAGAATACTTTAAATCAGAAGATTGAAGATTTAAAAAAGAAACAACGTGATCTTTCTAAAGAAGGTGAAATGCTTGAAAGCAAAAATATTGCTCTAAACGAAAAAGAGAGCGAACTTGCAAAAGCTCACAAAGAACAAGTTACTCAACTAGAAACTATTGCTAATTTATCTGCCGAAGAAGCTAAGGAGCAACTAATAGAAGCTATTAAAGGTGAAGCTAAATCTGATGCTATAAATTATGCTGCTGAAATGCTAGAAGAAGCAAAAGCTAATGCAAACCTAGAAGCTAAAAAAATTGTTATTGAAACAATTCAAAGAACTGCTACTGAGCATGCTATTGAAAATACAGTTTCTATTTTTAATATTGAAAATGACGAAATTAAAGGTAGAATTATTGGCCGTGAAGGACGTAATATTCGTGCTTTAGAAGCTGCAACTGGTATTGAGATTATTGTAGATGATACCCCTGAGGCAATTATACTATCAGGTTTTGACCCTGTACGACGAGAAATTGCTAGACTTTCGTTACATAAACTTGTAACCGATGGTCGTATTCACCCTGCTCGTATCGAAGAGGTTGTTGCCAAAACTAAGAAGCAAATTGAACAAGAGATAATTGATACTGGTAAAAGAACCGCTATTGATTTAGGAATTCATAATATGCACCACGAGATATTACGAATGGTGGGTAGAATGAAATATCGTTCATCTTATGGTCAAAATTTATTACAACACTCTCGCGAGGTTGCTAATCTTTGTGCTACTATGGCATCGGAGTTGGGTCTTAATCCTAAATTAGCAAAACGAGCAGGCCTACTTCACGATATTGGTAAAGTGCCTGATCAAGAAGCCGAGCTTCCTCACGCATTATACGGAATGAAGATTGCTGAAAAGTATAAAGAGAAAGCTGAAGTTTGTAATGCTATTGGATCGCACCACGACGAAATTGAAATGACAACACTACTTGCTCCTATCGTTCAAGTTTGTGATGCTATTTCGGGCGCTAGACCGGGTGCTAGACGCGAAGTTGCTGAGTCTTATATCAATAGACTAAAAGAACTTGAAAGTCACGCGTTAAACTTCCCTGGCGTTATTAAAACATACGCTATTCAGGCAGGTCGTGAGCTAAGAGTTATTGTGGGAGCTGAACAAGTTAGCGACGACGATGCAAATAAAATTAGTTTTGAACTTTCTAAGAAAATTCAGGAAGAGATGACATATCCTGGACAAATAAAGATTACTGTAATTAGAGAAACTCGCTCAATTGCATACGCAAAATAAAGAAAAGATAAGTAAATACTATATTCAAAAGCCTCGACAAATATGTCGAGGCTTTTTTTGTATCTTTGATTTATATATTATAGATCTTATTTACCTATGAATAAATACTCAACAGAAAAAAAATACTGCTACAAATACCCCAGAGTTGCAACCACTGTGGATGCTGCTGTAATTATTGAAAATAGAATATTATTAATTAAAAGAGGCAATGAGCCTTTTAAAGATAAATGGGCGCTACCAGGTGGTTTTGTAGAAACAGATGAAACATTACTAGAAGCCGCAAAAAGAGAACTTGAAGAAGAAACAGGAGTTGAAATTAATGATTTGCAGCAATTCAGAACCTATGATGCAATTAATCGTGATCCTCGACATAGAACAATAAGTACTGTGTTTTTATCTATAGATAGTTCTGATAGAACATTAGAACTTAATGCAGGCGACGATGCCGCCGAAGCCCTTTGGTGGAATATTAACGCACTACCCCAACTAGCTTTCGATCATCAAAAAATAGTAAATGATATATTATTTTACCTCAAAGTTTGAAGAAATATAGACTATTAACTGAGTACTTAAAACTAAAAAAGACGGAAGATATACAGTAAACACTGCTAACTTCCGTCTTTTAATTTTTAAGAATAAAAAACCTTAATTATGCATCAATATTAGCATATTTAGCATTTTTTTCAATAAACTCTCTACGAGGAGGAACTTCGTCACCCATAAGCATAGAGAAAGTTTTATCAACACTTACATCATTCTCAATAGTTACTTTTCTAAGAATTCTATTCTCTGGATTCATTGTAGTTTCCCAAAGCTGCTCAGCATTCATCTCTCCAAGTCCCTTATACCTTTGTACGCTAACACTCTTCTCACCACCAACACCTCCAAGCTTAAGAATAATCTGATTACGTTGTTCATCAGTCCATGCATACTCATGTTGCTTTCCTTTCTTAACCAAATAGAAAGGAGGGGTAGCAATATAAATATAACCTTGCTCTATCATAACTTTCATATATCGATAGAAGAAAGTAAGAATTAATGTTGCAATATGAGAACCGTCAACATCAGCATCGGTCATAATTATAACCTTATGATATCTAAGTTTACTTATGTTTAGTTGTTTTGGGTCCTCTTCAGTACCAATTGATACTCCAAGGGCTGTAAACATAGTTTTTATTTCCTCATTTTCAAAAATCCTATGAGGCATTGCTTTTTCTACATTCAAAATCTTACCTCTTAAAGGTAGAATTGCTTGAAATTTACGATCGCGGCCTTGCTTAGCAGTACCACCCGCAGAATCTCCCTCGACAAGGTATATTTCACTAATTTCAGGATCGCGGCTTGAGCAGTCAGATAATTTTCCTGGCAAGCCAGAGCCGCCCATAACACTTTTACGCTGTACTAGCTCACGTGCTTTACGTGCAGCATGCCTTGCTGTAGCAGCAAGAATCACTTTATCAACTATAATCTTAGCCTCTTTAGGATGCTCCTCAAGATAATGGCCTAAAGACTCACCTACCATTGACTCCACAGCACCCATTACTTCAGAGTTTCCCAATTTTGTTTTAGTCTGCCCTTCAAACTGAGGCTCTGCCACTTTAATGGAAATGATAGCAGTTAAACCTTCTCGAAAATCGTCACCACTAATGGCAAATTTCAGCTTAGAAGTCATACCTGATTTCTCGGCATAAGACTTTAAAGTACGAGTAAGTGCACGACGGAAACCAGATAAGTGAGTTCCACCCTCAATAGTATTAATATTATTTACATAGGAATGTATATTCTCAGTAAATGAATTATTATATTGCATTGCAACCTCCACAGGAATATCGTTCTTCTCGCCATCAATATATATTGGATTTAGCATTAATACATCTCTTGATTCATCAAGATAATGAATAAAATCAGCTAAACCTTCATCTGAATAAAAAGACGTACTAATATACTCACCAGTTTCTTCATCGAGATTTCTCTCATCAGTTATGGTAAGACTAATGCCTTTATTTAGGAAAGATAATTCTCTCAATCTTGTACTTAATATATCAAAGCTATATTCTTCAACCGTAAAAATAGAACTATCTGGCAGAAAAGTAACCTTAGTACCTTTTTTATCAGTTGTTCCAATTTCTTTTACATCATATTGTGGTTTACCAATTACATATTCTTGTACATAATGCTTACCATCTCTATATACTTCTACTTTAGTATCTGAAGAAAGGGCATTAACACAACTAACACCAACACCATGTAATCCACCTGAAACTTTATAACTTCCTTTATCAAACTTACCACCAGCATGCAGCACAGTCATAACTACTTCAAGTGCAGAACGACCTTCTTTTTCGTGCATATCTACAGGGATACCACGGCCATTATCTACAACCTGAACAGAATTATTTTTAAGAATAGTAACATCTATCTTATCACAGTAACCAGCCAAAGCTTCATCAATAGAGTTATCTACAACCTCATAAACAAGGTGGTGCAATCCTCTTTCTCCTACATCTCCAATATACATTGCAGGGCGCTTACGAACTGCCTCTAAACCTTCAAGAACAGTAATATTACTTGCACCGTAATCTTTACTATCAGAATTAATTTCTTCTGTACTCATAATCAAATATTTATATGATTTTTATTGAATAAACAAAGATAGGAAATTTATGCCATTTTACACAAAATATCTTAATAAAAAACATGGTTTTTATTAACAATTTTGGCAAAGAAAAACGTGTAATAAGTAGCTTATTAGCAACTTATTACACATTTACTTATAACACTAAAAATAGTTATTAGAATATATAGCTTAAACCGACCATTGCATTAAATCTATATGATGGGTAATTATACCATCTTTGATACCTTGTTGCAGTGATATTATTTAACTTAAGAAACATCCCTAATTTCTTTCTATAACGGTATTCTATTCCCAAATTAAGATCGGCCCACGCATCAAGTTTCTTTGCAACATATTCTGTATTTTCCCATACCTTGGCGTAGGTAGAGCCATAGGTAACAAATTCTGCTTTTAATAATATCTTGTCCTGAATATTGTAATTAGCCGACAATCTTACATCAAATGATGGCAGATGCCAAGCGTGTAATTCCTTTTCCATATTATATACATAATAATTTCCACGCAATAAGAATCGTAGTTTATCATGCTTCTGATACGCTACTTCAATTTGTAATTTTACTCTATCTGCATTATCATATATTACTCCAAAACCATTACTAAATAATGTATTAGTATCATTAATAAACATCGGTAAATTATCATATTTATCGTAATAAAGCTGAATATCAAAATTAACACTTTTGCTAATCGAACTTCCTAATCCAAAATTAACTTGATATTTCACATTTGTCATCTCCTTAGAAAGAGGACTAATGATAAAAGGATTTTGATCTGTTAAATATTTCATGGAATTATAATAATGTCCACCAGCAATGGCAACATTAAAATATAATACATCAGGAATTGCCACCAAATTAAAACGCGCAACAGGATATAACGACATATTTGAATTAGAGTCTGACTTCACTTCAGCCTTTACACCAATAAACGCAGAAAACCTCCCATAATCAAATTTATAGAATGGAGTAATTGAGAGCAAGTTTGTATTTACTATTGCAAGGGTATCATTAATATTATTATAAAAATTTTCTTCAATCTCAAATCCTATTCTTTCAGATTTAAATTTTCTAATAAAAGACGCATGCCAATCAAGAGTAGCATTAGCACTAACTCCATGTTCAGCATTATTAAAAAAATCTTGTAAATAATAATATTTCGTACTTATATTATAGTTCATCTCCTTATTACGAAGGCGGTATCTATACCAATTAAGATCGGCGGTAACATAATTATATCTCTGTACAAAATCAACATCTGCTGGCACTATACTATCCGGGTAGTCTGCAGGCTTAAAGCCATAGGCATGATTAACACTTCTCTTATATGAGACTGAAGCATCAAAAACAGATTTTTTCCAAAATTTACTACCATAAATCTCCGCCGAATTATCACTCCACCCAGGGAAAGCATAATCTGTTATACTCCCTGCCGAGGAAAGGTGCTTTATATGAATACCATATTTGGAATTTCTAGACCTTAGGTTACTGTGATAAAACTCAAAATATGGGGTTAAGTAATTTCCTATTCCCGCAGCCACATAGTTTCTATATAGTTTATTAAGAGGTTCTCCTAAAAGTTTTGCTGGTTTAATTGGAGCAATTTTAAAAGGCGTTTTCAACTTTTTCTCCATAATTTGGTATGAAAAATCTGGAGTTTTATAAACTGTATCTGATAAAGTTGGCGACTTATTAATCTTATTAGCCTCACCTATAGTTGGCGTATAAACACCTTGAATAATTACCGTATTTTGCCCTGGTTGAGCAAGAGCAATATTAGCAACAACCACAAATGCAAGTAATAAAACCAGATTCTTTATTTTGATTTCTATTTTATACATAATGTCTTATTTATTGTTATTAATATTTAGTTCTTCAACTTCCTCTTCTTGTTCAAATTCAAACTCATTATCTGATTCTAAATCATTATCAATAAATAGATTACCGTCTTGACCTAAATCAATTATAACATCTTCAGGCTCTTCTTTCACCTTCATACTCTCTTCAATAATCTCTATTTTCTCTAGCTTTTCTTTAGCCTGATCAAGCAACTCTTCATTCCCTTCATAGTTCTCCACAATACTAGTTAATGTAGCTTTCGCCTGATTCAGATTATCAGTTTTCATAAATATATCGGCAGAAAGCACAAAGGCTTTTACTACCCAATACTCGTATGAAGGTTGACGCTGAATTAATGTATAAGCTTTTACCTCAGCACTATCATATAACTCATTATTATAATCATAAAGGGCCAAATTATATAATGCCTCCGAAGATTCTTCTCCAAAAGAGCTTTCTGAAACTTCAGTTAGAATAGGAATAGCGCTATCATAATTATTTGCTCCAATATATACTCTAACAATATTCATTTTAGCTTCAATCTCAATTTTTGGTTCCAACTCTGCAAGAGTTAATACTTTTTTGGAGGAACTGATTATACTGTCAGTTGATTCCGTATTTACATCTATTCGCATTATTTTAATTATTGCCTCTTGATATAATTCATTGGACTCCGAAACCATTAATAATTTTTGATATGCAATACGTGCAGCAGGATAATCTTTGAAAATATCGTAATTAATATTACTAACTTCTTTCAACGAATTTTCTGTGTATTTTGAAATTGGCTTATTAATTATATACTGGTAATCTTCGAGAGCTTCAACATATTTCTCAGTTCTACGCTCACAATCAGCCTTATAATAATAAGCTTTGCTAACAAAATATCCCGTTGGAAAACGCTCTATATAGTGGTCCAACTTAGTAATAGCATTCTCAAAATCATTATTCATATAAGCATCCTCTGCTACATAATAATTTGCTGAATCTTGAGTACTAAGAGCAACTTGCACTCCTTGCACTTCTGCCCAGGCGAAGAATTCATCAACATTGCCTTCGCTTGTATAAATATTCTGAAGTGCACTTAAAGCATTTTGAGATTCTTCACTTCCTTCATAGTCCTGATACAGCTTCTTAAATATAGCTATCGATTTCTTAGTATCACTAGAGCTATACAAATACCCCAAATCCAATTTCGATTTTTTTACATAAGATGTTTGTGGTGGCCGAGATGCTATAATATGATCATAATAATTTATCGCCTTCTCTCTATCTTGCAAAACAATATTATAAAGTTGTGCCAATGCATATTCCGCATTACCCGCATATGTAGATTTAGGGTATTCATTAATCAACTTCTCAAATGACTTAGCTTTTTGGTTATATTTTTTCAATGGACCTAAGGCCTCAGCTTTTTTATAAAGAGTATAATCAACATTTCGTTTACCAATTTGTAATGCTTTATCATAGTTTTTTACTGCCAATTGATATTCCTTTTGAATAAAATAACTATCACCTACCCTATTGTAAGCATCATTTACAAACTCCGTATTTTTAGCGTTTTCATTCTGAATAAATATTCTAAACTCACTATTTGCTTCTTTATAACTCTTTTTATAAAAATTGGCGTAAGCAACATTATAATGGGCCATATTATAATTCTCATCACTAAATGCACCTGTTGAAGTAAGATAAATTTTATAAAACTCTATACTTTTATCATATTCTTCCTGCATAAAAAAACATTCAGCTTTCCAATAAAATGATTTGGCGGTATAACTTTGATCTTTCTTTATAGCTATCGCCTTATCAAAAAAGGATATCGCTTCTTCATAATTATTCTCATTATATTTAGTAACAGCAATAGAATACAAAATCCTTTGATATGCTAATAATAATTCCGGTGATTTATTATCTATTTTTTCAATGCTTTGCAGTGCCTGCGTATAGTTATTAGTAGATAAATACATTTTAGTAAGATAAGACATTGCTTCTTCTCTATGCACAGAGTTAGGATATTTAGTAACATATCTTTCAAAAGCATCTAGTGCTTGATTGTATGGGTTATAATCAAGTTCATAACTTATTTTTGCAAAATTATATAATGCATCGGCTGTAATATCTGCATCTACATCGTGGGTATATGCATAATTAAAGGCATTCAATGCATAAGGCTTTTTATCAATTCTAACATAGCATAATGCTAAATGATAGTTAGCACTTTGCGCCATCTCTTCGTTAGAATCACCTATTTTTTTAAAATATTTAATCGCTTCATTATAATTACCAACTTTATAGTTGGCATAAGCCATTTGATACAAATTTGTTGGATTTGTATTATTTTTAAATGCCGAATAATATATATTTAAATATGTAATAGATTCCTGATATCTTTCTGTCCTATAGTAGGATTCTCCTATTAATCTTGCAATCTCAGGCTTTCTCTTTGGAGTTGATTTTTCTAGCAGATCGGGAGCCACTTCAAGCAATTCATCATACTTCTTTTGCATATAATAAATGTGGGTGATATAGTAAGGAATTATAGGGCTAAAAGCCTTATCATCTCTCAAACTCATAAATCCCTTACGAGCTGTTTCATAATTCTCTTTCTCATAAGCAATATGTGAGTAATAATAAGTAGCAGGAGCTTTATATTTACTATTTTTATTCAATATCTCATAGAAATTCTTTTCTGCTAGTTCAATACTATCTCTTTTAAAATTGGAATACCCACTTTTAAAATAAAACTCTATCTGCTCATCATCTGCCAAATCATGTACATCTACTTGTTTAAATGATTTTAAAGCTCTTTTATAGCCTCCTTTTCGATATTGGAATTTTCCTAGTTGGAAATAAATATGCTTTAAATACATACTCTCAGGATGAGTCTCAATAAACTTAAGCAATAATAACTCAGCATCATCATTAAACAACTCAACAGCACATAATGCCTTATAATACTCAGCATTTATCCTCATTATTGAGTATGTATCATCAATATTATTTATTGTTTTCTGAAAGAGATTTTGAGAAGGACCAAATTGTTGCTTATTATATAGCTCCAATGCTAATTGATAATCAGCACTTGGCTGATCGTAAATAGCAGTTTCTTGAGCATGAGCAAAATGCGATAAACTAGTCAATATCAAACTAATTACTATTATCTTATATATATTATGTACCATATTCTAACACCTATTTTTGCATTATAAAATTATATAGAATTAACGCAAAACATTACTGTTTAGTACAAACTTTTCAACATTGCACCTTTAAAAAGTATGAGCTCGTTATAGACAAAATACATAGATAATAATTCAAAATAAAACCCCTGAAAAAATCTTTATCAGATGTTTCCAGGGGTTCAATACAATAATTTAAATAATGCATAAAGTCTATCTATGCATATCTTCTAATCTATTTATTATAATCGTTCAAGCTCCACTGTAAAGTGACGCATTATTGGAGCTTCTTTTAGTATTTTAACTCCACGAGTAATTTCTTTTCTCCTATTAAACACATTAGCAATAGC
>Ga0164318_10001425_pt1 | contig 21273 bp, 17 predicted proteins | sample GuaBasSedimGuay9_FD_113734 | JGI IMG/M metagenome (GOLD analysis project Ga0164318, IMG submission 113734) | Subseafloor sediment microbial communities from Guaymas Basin, Gulf of California, Mexico - Guay9, Core 4571-4, 0-3 cm | ecosystem: Environmental > Aquatic > Marine > Hydrothermal vents... | reverse complement strand
TCCCAACAATCCAACGGCGGACACAAGGCCCGCCGCTACGTGAGAGGAGATTGAAATCCCGCGTAGAGGGCGGCTTTACGTCGCCCGTTCTCAAAACCGCACTCTCAACAAACTTGCACTTAGAATACTTTATCAACAAGCCCCAAGCTATGGGGCGCCAGGGCAGTCAATGGTTATTTCCCGCTATTAAAGTAATTATTTCTCAATAGTAATACTTACACTGTAAGGTTCACTTATGCAAGCTCAAACCTCCTCACTCATAATTTGACTTCTTTCCAACATATCAAGATATTGAAGCCATGTTTGTTGACTATGTTGAAGTTGAGGTCTCTGCCGGAAACGGTGGGCACGGATGCGTATCTTTCCATACCGAGAAGTTCGTTCCCAAGGGCGGACCTGATGGCGGTGATGGCGGTCGCGGCGGAGATGTTATCGGAGTAGCTGACCCGCAACTGACTACCCTGCTGGATTTTCGCTACCGCCGTCGCTACAAAGCCAAGAACGGTCAACCGGGATCAGGCAGTATGAAAACAGGAAAATCCGCACCCCACATAGAACTTCGCCTTCCGGTCGGGACACTGGTTAAGAATCTGGAAACTGGTGAACTGGTAGCGGATTTTGATGAGCCAGGGATACGGATAGTGTTAGCCAAAGGTGGCAAGGGTGGTCTTGGGAATGACCATTTCAAATCGGCCACAAACCAAGCGCCACGCAAAGCTACACCAGGACAACCCGGACAGGAGCTCCGTTTGGGATTGGAGCTAAAACTTCTGGCTGATGTTGGACTGGTAGGGTTGCCCAACGCCGGCAAATCAACTATTCTGGCCTCATTTTCAGCCGCCCGACCAAAGATCGCTGATTATCCCTTCACGACCTTGGTCCCGAACCTTGGTATTGTCAGATTTCGGGAGTTCAAATCTTGCGTTATGGCTGATATTCCCGGTCTTATCGAGGGCGCCTCTCAAGGAAAAGGGCTGGGGCATCAGTTTCTCAAGCATATTCAGCGAACACGACTGATAGTCTACATTATTGATATCAACGACATTTCCATGGATAAAACGCTCGAATTGCTCAAGCAGGAATTAAACAGTTTTGACCCGTCCTTACTACAGCGACCATCACTGGTGGTGATTACAAAGGTTGACACTGTCAGTGATGACGATCTAAAAGAGATTTGTGCAGAATGGCCAAACGATTATATTGCTCTGTCAGCGGTTGCTCGGAAAGGTGCGGACAGATTTCTTCAGGCGATAGAGAGAGCTCTTGATAAACAGTGAACAACAAAAAAGGTTGATTGACACTATTGGACTGTTGTCTGTGCCGGGTGTAGGTCGCGGACGATTAAATAAGTTAATTCAAACTTTTGGATCCGCCAAAGCGGTGAGAACAGCCTCGATTCAGGCTCTTTCTTCGGTAAAAGGCATCTCCCGCTCAATGGCAGGAACGATCAAAGAGAAATTCGATGAAAACAAGGCGGCCGAGATTGCTCGCCGTGTTGATCTTTTGGATTGGACAGCTCTATTCCCGGGTGATGAAGAGTACCCCGAGGTGTTGGCTGAAATCACTTCAGCTCCCCCACTTTTGTTTCGCAGTGGATTAGCGGCGAAGCCTGAAGATCGGATGATCGCTATTGTTGGCACTCGTCATCCTTCTGAAGGCGGGCGAATGTTTGCCCACAATCTGGCTAAACATCTGGCTTCAGATGGAATTGTAGTGGTATCGGGGATGGCTGATGGTATCGACACGGCTGCTCATGCTGGAGCTCTTGCTGCTGGTGGCCGCACGGTAGCAGTCTGGGGCAGTTCGCTTGATTATGTTTATCCGCCCACTAATAAACGTCTGGCTAAAGATATAGCAGTTTCAGGTTGTATCTACTCTGAGTATTTTCCCGGCACTCGCCCGGATCGAGCCTTCTTCCCTGAGCGAAATCGGATTATCTCAGGACTTTCGAATGGGGTTGTGGTTATAGAGGCCGGCCACAAATCGGGTGCTCTTATCACAGCAACTCATGCAATCGATCAAAATCGCGAGGTTTTTGCCGTCCCGGGTTTCCCGGGTGTCAACACTTGTGTAGGGTCCAATGAACTCATCAAGAAGGGCGCTTCATTGGTGACATCGGTGGAGGATATCTATCGTGAATTACCAGCTCTCCACGGCGATGTGGTAACGCGAAAGTTCAAAAGATTACCTGATATGACCGATGTTGAACGCAGGATTGTTGATCTGTTTACCGGTGATCCGATGCAGATCGATCAGATATCTCGAGCCGTGGAATTGCCGATTGATGAATTAACACAGCTCCTGTTGGCTCTTGAACTTAAGGGTGTGATCCGGGAACTGTCAGGGAAACGCTTTATTTTAGATGAAGATTTTTCATGCTAAGAAAGACAGCCACTATAATTAACAAACTCGGTCTGCATGCACGCCCCTCCGCTGTTTTGGTGAATGTCACATCACAGTTTGAATCCAGTGTATTTCTGACCAAAGACGGACATCCCGTCAATGGTAAATCTATTATGGGTGTAATGACTCTCGCCGCTGAAATGGGATCGAAGTTGATTATCGAAGTTGACGGTCCCGACGAAGAAGAAGCCATGCGGGCGATTCTTGATATAATTGCTTCCGGCTTTGGTGAAATGGACTGATATTCTCCTTGCCTTACTTCTGATCATTTGATTATAATGTACGTTTGTATAAACTTGGACTGCGAGTGGTTATGAGTAGCAAAAGACAGGTTATACAGGGCGTATCTATCTCAAATGGAATTGTCCTCGGGGTTTCCCATGTTGTCCTTCCGGGTGATTTTCATGTGGCTGAGATTGCTATTCCAGCTTCGCTAATATCTACTGAGATAGACACTTTAGAAATTGCCATAGAAACCACTATAGAGGAGTTATATGCGATGCGCCGATCAGCCTTGCGTAAGGCTGGTGGCCCGGTAGTTAAAATCTTTGACGCGCAACTACTTATTGCCGGAGACTATGAGTTTCTAAAAGATGTCAAGAAGCAAATACGATCCCTTAGGCGCAACGCAGCTTTTGTTTACAGTAAAGCTGTTCAGGATGCCATCGCTCCAATTAAACTATCCTCTGATCATTATATGCGTCAGATGGTTGTTGATATTGAAGCTGTTGCCGGGAAGGTGCTATCACATCTTAGTGGTGGAGAAACGAAATCTAAGAAACTTCCACCTAATACAATTGTTGTCAGTAAGGTTCTGACTCCTAATGATGTTGTAACCTACCGTGACCTGAAGGCTGTAGGATTCGTGGTCGCGGAAGGTGGTACAGATTCTCATATGGCATTGATCGCTCGGTCGTTAATACTGCCGGTAATACTTGCTGAGGAGGGATGGAAGTCCATTCCTAATAAGTGTCGCTTGATTGTTGATGGTACAATTGGCGAAGTAATCATCAATCCAACCGATGAAGAATGGACTAAGTACCAGCGTCGTCGCAAGCGCCTGGGACCAGCGTTGTTGAAACGAATCAGGGAGCTCAGTCCACTTCCTCCGGTGACTGCCGACGGTTATGAGGTTGGCATTGCCGCCAACCTGAGCCTTCCCGGTCCAGCTGACGATATTCTGGCAGCAAGACAAATTCCTGTTGGTTTATACCGGACAGAGTTTCTTTATCTGGCTCATAATGAATTTCCAGACGAGGAAACCCAGTACCAATATTATTCGACAATTGCAGAAAAGTTTGCTCCGGCATCGGTTATACTGCGTGCCTTTGATCTTGGTTATGATAAACTGGCAGTTCAGTCCGATTGGCCTGCTGAAGACAACCCGGCTTTAGGGTGGCGAGGTATTCGCTCATTGCTTGATATGAGTGCTGTTTTTAAAACTCAGTTACGCGCTATCCTGCGGGCATCAGTGCGACATAACGTTAAGATTATGCTGCCTATGATTTCTGACCTCTCCGAAATTAGCCGTGCTCGGAAGCTTATTTCCCGGGTGAAACTCAGCCTACGACGCAAAGGTATCAAATATGATCCCAATATAGAACTCGGTATTATGATCGAGGTACCTTCAGCAGCACTGACAGCTGACAACCTTGCTAAAAGTGTGGATTTTATCTCAATTGGGACCAACGATCTTACTCAATATGTTCTGGCTGCTGATCGAACGAACAGAAGGGTAGTTAGTTTATACAATCCATTACACCCGGCCGTGCTTAATATGATAAAAATGGTCGTTGATGCCAGCCACAGGAATCGGATTCCTGTTTCAGTATGTGGTGAATTAGCTGGTGATACCGTGGCAGTACCTCTTCTGATTGGTATGGGCGTAGACACACTGTCGATGAGCCCCAACCGCATTGTAGATGTCTGCCGTGTAATTAAAAAGATCGATTTCGGTCTTATTCAGCGTTTAGTCGGTCCGGTGATTTCCAGCGGATCGCTTAGTACAATGATGGACCGCCTTTATGATATGAAGGATTCGCAAAAAAGGTAAACAACAATAGGGATAGATCACTATAAGGAATGATACTTTGAGTATTCTTGATGATGTTGATCAAATTAGGACGTTTGATCCCGCAAATATGTATAACAGTATCTTTGACTTCCCAGAACAGATAGCTGACGCTCTGAAGGTCGGCAAGCTGTGGCAACTTAACCCATCTGAGTTTCTGGGAATCAAGAACATTGTGGTGATTGGTATGGGCGGTTCTGCTATTGGGGCTGAACTCCTGCGGAGCTTTCTGTCTACGAGACTGCTTGTACCGTTTGATATTTGTCGTCACTACGTATTGCCTGAATATGTTGATGACGAAACTCTGGTTATTGCGTCATCTTATAGTGGCAACACCGAGGAGACGCTATCGGCAATTGATGATGCTATAAAGCGCAAAGCGATGTTAGTAGCTATAAGCACTGGCGGATTGCTTGGTGATCTGGCCAAACTTAACGATATTCCTCTGGCGAAACTACCGACCGGTCTTCAACCTCGTGCCGCTTTAGGATATTCTTTCGTTCCTTTACTGGTCTTCTTTGAGAAAATAGGTTTAGTGAAAAAGATAGTGAAGGAGATCGAACACGCTTCAGCTGCGTTGCAGAAATACCGTGATAAGTACATCGAAGACAATGACACAACTTTAAACCCAGCCAAGCTTCTTGCGGAAAAGATGCACCAGAAAGTTGTGATTATTTATACCGGCCCTACTCTCACCGACGCTGTTGGATTGCGTTGGAAAGGACAACTGTGCGAGAACTCCAAGAACATGTCTTATACTAACCAATTTTCTGAGTTCAATCACAATGAGCTGGTCGCATGGTCGGAGACTATTGAGCAACATAAAGACCATCTGATGGTTGTTATTCTTCGCGATATGGATGATCACACTCAGATTCGGCAAAGGATGAATATCGCTAAAGACATCATCCAATCGCGGGAGGTTGAAGTCATTGATGTTCATTCACGTGGTGAAAGGCCGCTGGAACGTATGTTGAGCCTTGTTCAATTAGGCGATTTCGTTTCATACTATCTGGCCATTCTTAACAAAGTTGACCCAACGCCGGTGAATGTCATCGAAGCTATGAAACAAGCGTTGAAGAACAGTAGATGATTATCAATGCAGAGTGAATCATAAAAGACGGATAGAAATTCTGCAATTTTGCAATGTTTGTGTAGAACAAGGTAGCCCATCATTTAGGGCTTGTTGAAAAAGTGTCATATGTGCAAGTTTGTTAAGAGTGCGGTTTTGAGAACGGGTGACGTAAAGCTGCCCGCTACGCGGGATTTCAATCCCCTCTCGCGTAGCGGCGGGGCTTGTCTCCGCCCTCATGGTATCGCTGACTTGGGTTTATCAACAAGCCCTTTATAACATGGTGAGATACAAAATCATGGAGTTATGAAGCTAAAACCAGAAACAAATATTGAAGAGTTCATTAAAGTCCACTACGATTTAGTCGGTTTCTTAATCAGACACGACTTGCCCTGTGTTGTTTGTGGTGAACCATTCTGGGGTACACTGGCGGAGTTAGCCCATCAGAAGGGGTGGAATGAGGAACAAATTGCCGAACTTGTGGATGAGTATAACCAGCTCTCAACCCATTGACTCTAGCGTTCAATTTCATATATTATTGCTTAGGTTAGGCTGGAAAAGGAATCGCGGTTTTGCCGACGATAAATGAACGAAAACGACAGTTTTACGAGGAATCATCGCTTTTTCTCGGGCGTATCTGTGTTAAGCTGGGTTTCAAGCCCAATGTTATCACGATCATTTCGTTTTTCTGCTCCATAGTTTCCGGTATCTTTTTCTGGCAGGGAGAGTGGTTGTGGGGTGTTTTTTGGATGATCGTATCCTCATTTACAGATATGCTTGATGGAGCCACCGCGCGAGCGGGTAACATGGGCACTGTTTTCGGTGGCATTCTTGATCATGTTTTTGATCGATATGGCGAGTTTTTCATTCTGGCTGGGATCACCCTGTCGGGGCGTGTTCATCCGGGATGGGGGCTTTTCGCTCTGTTTGGAATGATAATTGCATCGTATACTCGCGCAGCAGCTGAGTCTATGGGAAAGCTCGAGAACTGCGCTGTCGGAATTATGGGGAGGCTGGAAAAGTTTATTCTCATTATTATTGGCTCCTTGCTGGAGTGGTATATTCCGGTTGGTGCCTGGCCGCGCGGCGGATGGCTTGAAGTAGCACTGATAATCGTTGGTGTTACCTCGTTTATAACTGCCGCCCAGAGACTGGTCTACACCAAAAAGGTCCTCGGAGACAAGCGCGAAGTCTGATGAGGGACAAAGCTTCTTATTGTTTGCTCCCTCAAATTTGTGTTTTCGTAGTGTGCTACTTTTTATCAAGAACTATAATCTAAAGGGTCTTCCCTGTGATAACAGCTATCGGTAATCCTGTTTACGACTATATCAAAACAAAAAAGGTCAACCCGGACGGCCGCGTTCTTTCCGGATGCTCCACCAACGCCGTGCTGGCACTCTCCAAAATGGACGAGCCGACCCGTTTGGTGGGGGCGGTTGGCGACGATTACAAAGATCAGTTCATCACCGACCTAGCCAAACATGGCATAGAGCATGTGGTTGTTCCCTCTAAAGAGACCGGGGGTTTTTCTCTTATCTATTATGACGATTTCGGCAACCGCACGCTCGATCTTCTGGGGCGGGCAGCCGATATTGGCGAAATCAATCCAGCTTGGTATACGGATTCCAAGGCGATTCTGATTGGTCCGATTCTGGGCGAAGTATCATTTGAGAATATTCATCGTATTCGTGAAACTTTCGACGGCCTGTTTTTCTGCGATCCACAGGGATTGATAAGAGGGGCAGACAAAGACGGGCGGATATATCACGAAAAAGTTGATGGCATCCAAGATGCCCTGGGACAGTTTGACATTGTCAAGCCTAACGAGCTTGAAGGGCAGATTCTTACCGGAATCGACTGCCGCGATAACCCGTACGAGGCAGCGAAAATCATCCACGCCTGGGGACCGAAAATCGTTATCGTCACATTGGCCGAACTTGGCTCAATCATTTACGACGGCAATCAATTCTATGACATTCCTCCATATGGCATTGATCTGCTGGATTCAACCGGCGCTGGTGACACCTATATGGCCGGATTCACATTTGAGTTCCTCAAAAGTGGTGGTGATATTCGTCGGGCTGGATGTTATGCCTCGTGTACTTCATCTGTGATGATTGAGAATACCGGTCCCGATTTCTCTATGACCGAAGCGATGATCCGCGAGCGACAGGAAAAACTCTTGGCGATGAGAAATTACCAAGTAGCCGTTGCTTGTAACAAAAAAGCTTGAAATATTTCTAAGTTCGCGCTGTTGAAACTACCCCGGGCAATTTGATTGTCAATGTTGACAACATGATTTCAAATGCTGTTCTTCATTTCAAGGTAAGGAATATAATATGGATGACATAAAAAAGATTGTAATCATCTCCGATGGTACCGGAAAAACCGCCAGGCGACTGATGGATGCTGTCCTTGCCCAGTATGTTCGCAAGAAAGTGGAATACACCGTGGTGCGTACTTACCAGGGAGTGCGCGATACCGAACAATGTGATAAAATACTCAAACAGATCGAAAACGATTACCTGATTGTGTTCTCGATTATATCAGGAGATCTTGCTCAGTATCTGCATGAACACCTGCACAAAAGAAATATCCTGCATCTTAATGTTCTCAGGCCAGTAGTTGAAACAATGTCGAAATTTCTTGGTATGCATCCGGATTTTGAGCCTGGAATTCTTCAAAAAATTGATGACCGATACTATAAAAAGATCGACGCTATTGGCTATACCGTAGAGCATGATGACGGTCGTGGAATGTTGATTGAGGAAGCTGATGTTGTTTTGCTGGGACTTTCGCGTACTTGCAAGACACCAATCAGCATGTATCTTGCCTGCAACCATGGTGTCAAAGTAGCTAACATTCCAATTTTTACCTCGACTTCAATGGAATCATATATATTAACCAAGCTAGAACCTATAGACAAAAACAAAGTGATCTGTCTGACTATGCAACCGGACACTTTGCTTCAGGTGCGCCAAGAACGGTCGTATCATTTGGCCCACTCCGCTAACGGTCATGCTGAACTTGAGAAATATAGCGATATTAATGAAATTCGCGAGGAGTTGCGATTCAGTCGTCATTTGTTTGCCAAAGGAGACTGGCGGATTATCGATGTTACCCGTCGTGCAATCGAGGAAATTTCTTCTGAAATTCTGGATATGCTGTACAACAATCACCAATAAAGGCGTCTTTCCCCAGCGCAGACTTCCAAACCAACTTCACGCTTGCCTAATGGGTTTTATTCCGCTACTATTGGCTCAATGAAACTTGGTATAATAGGTAAGCCACAATGTGGCAAAACGACTATTTTTAATGCCGCTTCCGGTCAGCAGGAAGCGGTCGGCGACTACTCGCAAACATCACATCGAGCCATTATCAAAGTCCCTGATGAACGAGTAGACAAGCTTGCCGAGCTGGAGCAACCTAAGAAAGTCACCCACGCTGAGATCGAGTTCCTTGATGCTCCCGGTTTTACCGGAAAAGGCAAGGAATCAGGTGCGTTGGAAATCAGCCATGATTTGCGAATGATGGATGCTCTCATCATGGTGATTGATGCCTTTTCACTTCAATCCGACCCACAACGGTATATTCCATCTCTGATAGACGAGATGATCCTGGCTGATCTGACTGTGGTTGAGAACAATCTTGAGAAGAAATCACGACGGGTAAAGCTGACTGGTGACAAATCGGGGATACGTGAAATAGAGTTACTCCAGACCTGCCGCGACTGGTTAGAAAATGAAAAATCGTTGATTGAACTAGACCTGCTGCCTGAGGACGAGAAACTGCTGAGAGGGTACACTTTCCTTTCACAGAAACCGTTGTTGATAGTGCTCAATATAGCCGAAGAAAAACTCCCTCAAGCTGATGATATTTATCAACAATATTCGTCATTTGTATCAAAGGGTATGCGTGAAATTGCGGTGGTGTGTGGCAAAATCGAGGCGGAACTGGTGACTCTCGACCATGACGAACGTGCCGAATTCATGTCCGATCTCGGTATCTCAACTCCTGCCGTTGAACAGGTTATCCAGAAATCGTATTCGCTGGTGGGATTAATATCATTTCTAACGACCGGAAAACCGGAAACCAGAGCCTGGACAATCAAGGCGGGTACCATCGCTCAGAAAGCGGCCGGAGTTATTCATTCCGATATCGAGAAGGGTTTTATCCGCGCTGAGGTGACTCCATTTGAAGATTATATAGAGTACAAGACTCTTGCAGCGCTTAGAGCTGCAGGAAAAACCAGACTCGAGGGTAAGGAATACATTGTCCGGGATGGCGATGTCATCCTGTTTCGATTTAACGTATAGCATGTGATGATAAAAATGAGATGTTCTCACAGTTGTGTAGACACTATCAACTGTCGTTTATTTTAAAAGTCGCCGATATCTTTCCTTATGTAGAAAATAGCCCTATAATACAAAGCAGGAATAAAACTGGAGCTCTAATGTGATATCTCTGTTGTTGATATGTGCGAATTGATTGCCGATACTGATAAAAAACTCAATGCGACTCTTTTCCCAAGCCTGAGAGGAAAACGTGATTGACTCTACTGATGAAAAACAAAAACTACAGATAATAGACTCGCGGATACTGCCCGTTCTACCGTTGAAGGAGACTCTGGTTTTCCCGTATCTGGTTGTGCCATTGATGATCCAGGACACAGACCAGGCTCGGTTGGTAGATGACGCCCTTATGCGCGGATCAAGAATCGGGTTATTTCTCCAAAAGGATCCCACGCAGAAAAACCCAAGACCGGAAGATCTGTACCACATTGGATGTTCTGGTAGTATTCTGAAGATGCTCCGTTTTCCGGACGGAACCGTTCGCTTTCTTATCCAGGGGCTCACTCGCATCCGCATCCGGCGATTTACTGGCTCAAGCAATTTGATGATGGCTGAGGTTGAGGAAATAAAGGAAACTGTGCATGACACTGTGAAGACGGAGGCGCTTCAGCGTATCATTCTCGAGCGAATTAAATCACTTACCGAGATGGCGCCGTACCTGTCTGATGAGTTTCATGTTTCCGCTATCAACCAGGACACACCATCCAAACTGGCTGATTATATAGCATCGAATCTGAATATTCCTATGGCGCAAAAACAGCAGCTTCTGGCTGAAGCTGATGTTTACAAGCGGATGAGCAAGCTTTATGCGGCGATTCTAAAAGAAATCGAAGTTCTTGAATTGTCACATAAGATACAGGCTCAGGCAGCTAGTGAGCTTGGGAAATCACAGCGGGACTACATCCTGCGAGAACAAATGAAAGCTATCAAGAAGGAGCTTGGCGACGGGGATGAAACCTCCGAACTGGAGGAATTCGAGTTGCGTATTAAGGAAGCTGAAATGCCTGAATACGCCGAACAGGCAGCGCGTAAAGAACTCGATCGACTGTCTCACATGAATCCATCCTCGGCTGAGTATACGGTCGCACGGACCTATCTGGACATTTTGGTAACTTTACCATGGAATAAATCTACAAATGATAAACTTGATCTCAGACGAGCCAAGAAAGTACTGGACGAGGATCACTTTGACCTTGATAAGGTAAAGGATCGTATTTTAGAACATCTGGCTGTACGCAAATTGAAGGCAGATATCAAGGGACCGATCCTATGTTTCGTTGGACCTCCTGGTGTTGGCAAAACATCGCTTGGTAAATCAATAGCGCGGGCTATGGGGCGGGAGTTTGCCAGAGTTTCTCTGGGCGGTATGCGTGATGAGGCCGAAATAAGGGGGCATCGGCGAACCTACATTGGAGCTATGCCGGGACGTATTATCCAATCTATCAAGCGATGTGGTTCGAATAACCCGGTTATTATGCTCGATGAAGTTGATAAACTTGGTTCTGATTTCCGCGGCGACCCTTCATCAGCGTTGTTGGAGGTACTCGACCCGGAGCAAAATGACAGTTTTTCCGATCACTACCTGGAAATCTCGTTCGACCTGTCAAAAGTGATGTTTATAACTACGGCCAATTGGCTAGAACCAATCCCACCGGTTTTGCGTGATCGCATGGAAACAATCCGTCTTCCGGGTTATACCGATTTGGAGAAACTGGCTATCGCAAAGCGACACTTGATCCCAAAGCAACTCGACAACCATGGTTTAACTGTTAAGAACTTAGCTCTGGCAGATTCAGCTATAAAGGCTATCATTGACAGTTATACACGTGAAGCTGGCCTCCGTAATTTAGAGCGAGAGATTGCTTCAGTAGCCCGCAAGGCAGCTCGCAAAGTGGCTACTGGTGGTGGGCGAAAGAAAATCAAAGTAACCGGCAAAGATATCCCCAAACTGCTTGGTCCGGAGAGATTTTCCCGCGAAGTGCTCAGCAGGCAGGGCTTGGTGGGTGTAGTGCCGGGGTTGGCTTATACATCTGTAGGAGGGGAACTGCTTTTTATCGAAGCTACTTCGATGCCGGGTAAGGCCAAGCTTACTCTTACCGGTCAACTCGGAGACGTAATGAAAGAATCAGCGCTAGCTGCGTTGTCATTCATACGTTCCAATTGCCACGAATTGAAGATTGACCCTAAGGTTTTTGAGGATCACGAAATACATATTCATGTCCCGGCAGGAGCTACCCCGAAAGATGGTCCGTCGGCGGGCATTACTATAGTCGTAGCGCTGGCATCGCTGTTGACCGGCCGTCCAGTTAAGTCCTTTATGGCTATGACAGGCGAGATAACGCTGCGCGGTACAATTTTGCCCATTGGCGGACTCAAAGAAAAGCTGTTGGCAGCATATCGAGCTGGCATTAAGAGCGTTTTACTACCTGAAGATAACCGCAAGGATGCTCAGGAACTGCCACCTGAGATAAAGAAAGGTATAAAACTCAAATTTTTCTCAGAACTGTTTCCAGCGGTGAAGTATGCGCTATCTAAAAAAATACCCACAGATTCGGGCAAATACAACGAGCGTTCCAATAAGGGCAAAAAATCATTCAGGGAAAAGAAGTCATGAAACTAGTTACATCGGAACAGATTCGCCGTATTGATAATGAGACTATTAACAACTATGGCATTCCCGGCCCTGAATTGATGGAGAATGCTGGTCGAGGGGTTGCACAGTTTGTAGCTTACAACATCATTGCTAATATGGAAAAAGAAACCGTTGCTGTCATTTGTGGCAAAGGGAACAATGGGGGCGATGGTTTTGTCGTTGGGCGTTATCTTTTCGAGATGGGCGCCAATGTCAATATTTATTTCATCGGTCCGATCGATAAACTTTCACCAGACGCAAGGCTCAACTTTGATAGAGCGGTTGGTATTGGAATGAATCTCAAAGAAATCGCATCGATTGATGACCTACCTAAACAGCTCGAATGTGATTACCTCATTGATGCCATCTTTGGAACTGGTTTCGCAGGTTCCCCTCGTGGTATAACTGGGGAATTGATCGATTACATCAATCGTCAGGAAAATACTACAATTATTTCTGTTGATTTGCCCTCTGGACTTAACGCAGATACCGGCCAGCACGAGGGAAGTGTCGTTTGCGCTGACTATAATTTTACTATGGGTTTGCCAAAGTATGGCCTCTATTTATCACCCGGCCGTGAACTGGCTGGTATGACAAGGGTGGTGCCGATTGGTGTCCCCGACGAGGTTATTGATAAATTTGATCTGAATGTACACTTGATTACCTCATCAATGGTTTCTTCGAGATTACCGGAGCGTAAACCGGACGGACACAAGGGAGATTTCGGCAAGATGTTTGTTCTGGCTGGTTCCACCGGTATGACCGGCGCTGCAGCTCTGGTTGCAAAAGCGGCTTTGAGATCTGGATGCGGTCTTGTCAAAGTTGGTTGCCCCAAGACGATTCTGCCAATTATTGCTACCCTTGTTACGGAAGCTACCTCCTGGCCTTTACCGGATGTAGCTAAAAAGGGAGCCTTGGCTCTGCGTGGGCTGGGAGAAATAAGAAAGCTGATTGAGGAACACGACTCAGTGGCTATCGGTCCCGGAATTGGCCAGCACCACGAAACCAGGGAACTCTTGCATCGTGTACTTATCCACCTTAACCGACCAACTGTAATCGATGCCGACGGTATTAATGCTTTTGACAACAAGGCGGACCTGCTCAAGCAGCGCCCCGAGGGGACTGAACTGATTATTACTCCACACCCGGGTGAATTCAAACGACTTACCGGCAAAGCGGTACCGACTGATATTTTCGAACGGATTGAACTGGCGATTACAACGGCTAAAGAACTAAATTGTGTGCTGGTTCTTAAGGGCAGCCCTACGCTGGTATCTTCTCCCGATGGTTCCTGTTATTTAAATCCAACCGGTAACAACGGTATGGCCAGTGGTGGCAGCGGGGATGTTCTGACCGGCGCTATTGGGTCGTTCCTAGCACAGGGTATGAAAGCCATCGATGCTGCTGTCTGTGGAGTGTATATTCACGGTCTGGCGGGTGACTTTGCCGCCTCAGATCTTACCGAACGAGCGATGATCGCTGGTGACATAGTTGATTTTATTCCCGGGGCTTTCTCGTTGTTTAGTTAATGTGATGAAATACGTCGATAACTATAACTCAGCAACATCATGGAGTGATATTTGATTAGCAACTTGGTGTCCGGATATAAAAACCACCGCCGGGTTCGGTCTTGTCTGAATTCTTTCCCAAACATTTATCCCGGACCCGACGGCGCTACCTCGACCTAAATGCGTGGCTCTCTTTGGTCGAGCGTCCCTGCTCGGCCTCCCCTTTTTCCCTCAAGAAGCACTCGCAATGCCAACACTCGAGGCTACATTGGTAACACTCACACTTCCCCGTTTACTTATTAACAATCGGCATGCCGATTGACTTTCGACAAGTCAAGGGTTTTTATAACTTGTGTAATGATAATACGTTAAGTTGAATATTGAGAAATTAGACGGAAGATCACGATGTGATTGTTCGTATGATTGACTCGAAAAACGAAAGATATATTCGTTAATTCGTACGATATGTAAAGCTTATAAAGTTTCTGAAAGCCACGACTTCTATTTATTTTTTGTGTGGATATCCTTGTACTTTCAGATATTTCAAAAATAGGACCGCAATATGGCAAGTGTTTTCACTGTATGGTTTTATCGGGTCTGTGTGATGATCTGTTTGAAGTACTTGCTTCGCTGGTCCTTGGGGACGGAACCAGAAGGCAATGCTATAACTTCAAGAGTTTGAGGGTGGCTTCCTTTGATTCGGATAACATCGCCTGATTTTACCTGGTAGGCTGGTTTGATGGTACGACCATTTACTACCAGAAGACCATTCTGTCCTAGTTCCTTGGCAATTGTGCGTCGTTTGATAACACCAACAGTAGACAGGTAATCATCAATCCGCATAGTCAGTTGATTTTATATTCGATGTAGGTATGAGCCTTGATTTCTTCAACCCATTCCTCAATTAACTTTGAAGTTTTTTCCTGGCGAGCCAATTCTTTCAACTCATCAAAATCTGTTTCGATACTATACTGGCGTTCTTCCTGATAGTCGAGTAGTTTGAGGATATGTAGTCCAAACTGTGATTTGATTGGTCCCTTATATTCGCCAGGAGTCGACCAGTTTGCAATCTCAGAGGTGAATTCGACAGGTAGTTCACTGGTTGCGAACCAACCAAGTTCACCACCCTGGGCACAAGTGGTGGTATCGGAAGAAAAAGCTTTAGCCATATCTGCAAAATCGCCACCATTATTCGCTTCTTGCAGAAGCGAATCGGCCAGTGTTCTGACTCGAATTGTATCTTCCACTGATGGTAATACTGCCAGCAGAATGTGTCTTAAGTGAAGGCGGTCATTCCGCTTATCTTCACATTTAATAATGTGATAGCCAAATTGAGTACGAATTACCCCTGAAATATCCCCGACATTAAGATTAAAAGCAGCTCGGGCGAATTCAGGAACAACATCTTCGCGAGCGATGTACCCGAGGTCACCCCCATTAACTCCAGCTCCCAGGTCGGAGTGCTGGGCTGAGATTGTAGCAAAATCAGCGCCATCCAAAACTAGTTGACGCAGTTCAACGGCGTGTGCCTTGACCGAATCTTCGGCCTGCTGTGACGGTTCTATGGGAATGAGAATGTGAGCCAATTTCACAGCCTCTGGTTGACTGGGGATAGAGTCTTTATATTTATTGAAGAACTCCTCAACTTCATGACGCGAGACCGAGACAGTTTGAAGACGCTTGGCAATAAACCGCTGCTTTAATAATTGCCCTTCAATATCATTGCGATACTGCTTCTTCAATTCGCGCAGAGTTAGGCCTTCTGATGCCAGAGCTGTCAGGAAATCTTCATTGCTTGAAAAATTCTGAGCAATTTGGGCAATACGTTCATCAAGAGCCTGATCTATTTCTTCAGAGCGGAGGTTGATGGATGTATCCTTTTCAGCTGCTATCAGAAATAGCCGGTCCGAAACCATTCCTTCAAGGATATCGGCTTTTAGTTTTTCCAATTCCTCTTCATTTCTTGGTTGTCGATTGGACTGAAGTGCAATCATTTGTCCGACAATCTCTGAAGCTAAAATTACTTTGTTCCCCACGATTGCGGCGACCTTGTCTAGTGTTTCACGCTGCCCCCATACAGTAGTGGTCATCGAAAGCAAACATACCGACACAACAAGTTTTCTGATTACTGAGGTCATAGCTGCCTATTGATTGTCACTCTGTTCAGTAGAAGAGTACTTATCCATATCTATTGTAGTCCAGAGAACATCCTCATTAATTTTGATAGTAGCATTTTGCTTTCGCTCGTTTACCCAGGAATCGATAGCATCACGTTTCTGTTTGTCCTGTAACTTCTGCACAATTAGTCGCTTCTGTCCCAGATAATCTTTAACTACGGCATCAATTCTATCCTCGACGTAAACAACAGAGTACTTGCCGTTGTTCTGAATCGGACCCACAATTGACCCCAGAGCAGCATCAACAACTGCGTCATAAATTTCAGGGAACCACTTGCGCTCGATAAATCCCAGGTCTCCTCCCTCGGCTCGTTTTCCCGGACGTTCTGTCATGTCCATAGCCTTGTTCTTGAATGCTTTGCGGGACTTTATTTCCTTTGCCAGTTTTTGAGCCATAAGTTCGTCACTGAGCAGAATTTCGTAAACATGAATTCGAGCAGGATCAGTAAATTCTTCAATATGTTCATCGTAATACAAACGAGTAGCTTCATCATCAGGAGGGGGTAAAGTAGGAATGGAATCGTTCTTCATGATGTCCGCCATTGAAAGTTCCTTGAATAGTTGGAGCTTTTTCAGATAAAGGGGGTCATTGTCAATCCCATCGCTGTGTGCTTCGAGAATTAGCATATCGTTCAATTTCAAATGGAAAATCACAGTACTCAGCGAGTCATAATCATCAAGGTCAGGTTTAATCTTTGCCGGCAATTCCCGAATATGATCCAGATATTCAAGGACAGACATTTGTCCACCGTTCCATGTGGCAAGTACCAATTCCCCCTCGCTTCGGTCAAGTTGTTCAGGATCGAAGTCGTTCCGTGGTAGCGTCTTTAGCAGCTGAGGAGGGTAAACAATTTCCCTTTTATGCATAAGGTAGTCACAGGTAGCGGTGTCAATTCGTATTTCGTAGCGTTGTTTGATTTCTTCCAGAAACGCTTCCCCTATCTTGCGCCTTTTAATTGTAGTAAGCTGGTTCTTGATGTCACTTTTCATAGATTCGAAGTCAGTTCTGTATTCATTGGGTAACCGATCAACGACCTTGATAATGTGATAGCCATATTGTGTTTTTACAGGAGGTGAAACCTGCCCGGGTTCCATTGCCCAGACCGCTTCCTGAAACGGCTCAACCATATCTCCCCAGGTGAAGTATCCCAGGTCCCCGTTATTCTTGCTAACAGAAGGATCGATTGAGTATTCATTCGCCAGTTTTTCAAAATTATCTCCATTCTCAATTCGTTCCAGCAACATTTGTGCAGTATCAATATTGTCTACGAGAATGTGAGAAGCGCGGTTTTTGTATTCAAGTTTCTCCCAGAAAGACATCATTTCAGCTTTAGATGGTTTTGATTTATCAGTCACTTTTCTCTGTGCGAGAATAGAAACAAGCAGCTTGTCTTTATTTGCCAAGATAACCCGAGCCAAGTCCTCAAGTCCATCAATTCCCTTTTCGTAGGCTCCCTGTATTAGCAATCGAGTAACTATAAGAGTATCCAGAGCTTCTTTGCGTTTTTCAAATTCGTTCTCGGCGGTTGGGAAAGTATATCCCTCAGAAAAGAATTGGTCAAATTCATCAACTGTGATCTCGTAGTTGTCGACTACTGCTACAACCTTGTCTCCCGTTCCACAACCGAGAAGGGAAAACATGATACCGCCTAAAGCAATCAGGCCGAAAAGATAACATTTACGCATAGAAATCTTCCTCTGTTTAATTCATGACTGTCTTACAACATCAGTGCCGCCTAGGTTCCCAAGCGGCAACATAAAATGTATTATACGTAAATGACCGCAATCCACCAAGTTTTTTTGAATAAAGAAAGTTAACTGAATTGAGGGCTATTCGAAATCTGATTCCAGGTAGTCCCTTGAAACAGAGCGTCGACTGATCTGTTGTGAAAGCTTTTTAGAAAACTCAAGAGCTGAATTATGTCCATAGACCTTAAGCATGTGATTCATGGCTATTACTTCGGAAATAACAGTGATATTCTTTCCGGGGGAAATCGGTAAGGTAACAGTAGGAATCTGTGCTCCGAGAATAGTCGTTTTATGATCTTCAATGCCAAGTCGTTCGTAGTCCTTAGAATCCGACCAAGGAGTAAGATGGACCTCTACTTCGATGCGTTTTTGTAGTCGAATAGAACGTATGCCAAAAAGCTGTTCAACATCAATAATCCCAACTCCGCGAATCTCCATGTGTCTGCCCAATAACTCGGACCCTGAACCTATCACTACATCAGGTGCGGTTCGAGTGATTTGGATTACGTCATCCGCTACCAGTCGGTGACCACGTTCAATCAGATCCAAAGCTACTTCCGATTTGCCAATACCAGCTTTGCCGGTGTAAAGTAACCCTACACCATAAACATCCACGAGGGTGCCATGTACGGAAATTGTGGGAGCAAAAAGGTGATCAAGATAAGCGGAAAGGCGATTGGTCAGTTCGGCTGTCGTAAGACGGCTGGAAAAAACACCAGTGTTGTGTTTATCTGCAGCCTCTATAAATTCAACCGGAGGAGCAATACCCTTGGAAATAACAATCATCGGGACATCGTACTCAAACAGTTTGTTAGAAATTTCGCGCAAATGATCAACAGGAAGTCGATTCATATAGGACATTTCAGTTTCACCAATCACCTGAATTCGTCGGTTGGCAAAACGTTCGAAAAAACCAGTCAAAGCTAATCCTGGACGGTGTAATTCGGGATTATGAATAAGCTTACTCAATCCCGCTTTGCTGCTATTGAGAAGGGTCAACTCCAGATCACGTTTGCGCGCTGTGTAAATTTTCTCAACTGTTATTCCATTCATAATACAATATAAATAAAACTATCAGAGGAAAAGAGCAAGTTACAAAACAAGTCAAAAAAAACCCCGCCGAAGCGGGGTTTGTACGAGGAGGATTTCCAGGCAGTGTTGCATTTGCTTGGAATTTTTCTTAATCTAACTGGTCGTGGATTTCATCGAGTTCCTGACGCAGTTCCTTTTTCATTTTTTTGAGCTCTTCCCTGAGCTTTTTCACTTCATCCCGGAATTCATTTTTGTCGACGCGGACCCGACGTACTACATTTTGGTCGACATCCTCAGAATCACGTTTGAAATCAATCTCTACTCTCTTGAAGTGATCACTCAAATCATCAAATTCCTCGAGTTCTTCGAGTTCATCGAGTTCATCAATATCCTCTATTGCATCAAAATCAAAGTCGAAATCAAAATCATCCCAATCATAATTGCCGTGATGATAAAATCGACCGGAGTGAAGTGGAATCACAATGTTGACATCTGGGCCACTGAAATATTGATAGCCATAACTGTCTTTTTCAGCAACAGTCAGTTCAAATTCGGTTTTCTTCTTATCGCGGACTATTTTAATAGCTACCAAATCTCCCTCTTCCATATCGCCAATAATTTCCCGAATATCATCACTGTCTGAAATATCATCGCCATCCAATTCTACAATCACATCTCCTGCTTTCAAGCCTGCTTTTTCTGCAGGGGAGTCCTCTTCGACCGAAATTACCAAAGCTCCCTTGCTGTCCTTAACTCCAAAGTAGTCGCCAAGCTGTTCCGTCAAGTCAATAAGGTTTACACCAATATACCCGCGGGTGTCGTGTCCGAGAAATACCATATCGTCTTTATCATGGAAGATTTTAGTTTTCAATGACTTGTGAGATTGAGGCTTTTCTCCAAGAGTAACAGTTACCGTCTTTTCATTGTTATTTCTAATAATTGTCAGTTCTACTTTATCACCCTTGTTTGTATCAATAAGCAGATCAATCAGATCTTCAGAATCAGTTATTTTCTCACCATTGAGGGCAATGATAACATCATCTTCTTTGAGGCCTGCTTTTTCAGCCGGAGAATCGTCAAAAACATCGTCAATAATCGCACCATATTTAATGTTGAGATTAGAGCCTTCCGACAGATCATAATCAACAGATTGAGTAGTAATCCCAAGCCATCCTCGATCTGATGAACGGACTGATTTTGATATTGCTTGTTCGGCAATGAGAATCGATGCAAGAGCAATAACTGTAAATGCAATAATAATTTTCTTCATAAATTTATGTCTCCACTCATAACATCTAACCGATTATACGGAGCTTGCTGGATTTGGTTTCATGTATAATGTAACAAAGCGAGAACGTGCCGTTTGGATGCAGAGGGGTAGTCAGTTCCCGGGGTACCAGGCTATTGCGCCCCCTATTGATGTTGCCCATCGAACTTTTTCCGTAAACTGTTCATAGCATAGCAACACTGACAGGGTAAGAGTTGATTTGAGCGGAAAAATGAATTCCGCCTGGGTCATAAAACCCTGCGATGATCCACCGCCTTTCAGACGAAGCGCCAGATTACCGATTGGTCCATCCGGATTATCCCATGTGTAACCTGATGGATATTGGGCGTAATAGAGATTGAGTATGCCATAAGTTCCGATAGCATCAAGAGAATCCTTTTGTTCGTATAATCGGTATCCAATACCACACGTCAGGTGAGAAGAGGCGGGATAGCTAAGGGAGAAATCACCGACCTTAAGTCTCTGAGCGTCAGGATTGCCAAAGAATCTGATTCCGGCGTGAACATCACAAACTAACCCGCCAATCGGGCCATCCGGGTTGGATCGCTGTCGATACCGGTCGGGGTTACGCAAGTATAACCGCCCTCCTATCATCCAGTTGTAACGAAGGCTATCCCGGTCGCGGATTTCAAACCGGTTACAAATAGTAAGTTGTGAAGTCGCCACGAAACCAGTCATAACTGAAAATGTCTGGAAATCGATTGCTGCTACTGTACCACCAGTACCTGACGACGAATAAAGATCGGCAGTGCGAATAGAGAGCCTTTTTATTTGTCCGTCAGGGTGTTTTGTTAGAGCAGGGTTTCGATTATCCCATATGTTCGAAGCTATATGAGACGTTTCGGCCAGTGAGCCAATTGAGGTAAGCATGATCGTTGCGACGATTATTACCAGTTTTGATATCATCATTTTTTTCTAACAGTATCCACAGTATGATTTTCCCGGGGATCAATTTAGCGTATTCTATGGTATGATGGAATGATAAATAT
>Ga0164318_10001424_pt1 | contig 21281 bp, 15 predicted proteins | sample GuaBasSedimGuay9_FD_113734 | JGI IMG/M metagenome (GOLD analysis project Ga0164318, IMG submission 113734) | Subseafloor sediment microbial communities from Guaymas Basin, Gulf of California, Mexico - Guay9, Core 4571-4, 0-3 cm | ecosystem: Environmental > Aquatic > Marine > Hydrothermal vents... | reverse complement strand
TCTGCGGTCTGCACGGTAGGATCACTAATTGCAAATTTCTGCAGCAGGGCCGAAAATTTCATAGTTTCAAACATATCAAGGTTATTGTTACTGCCGCAGCCGTCAGTACCGAGCCCCACTGGCACACCATGTTCAACAAAATGACGATAAGAGAAGGTTTTACCAACCGCAAGCTTCATATTGGAAACCGGATTATTGATTACTTTAACCTGGTGCTTTTCTAACAATTTCATCTCTTTACCATCGAGCCAGACTGCATGCGCGGCCACTAGCTTATCACTTAACAAACCTAATTCAGCCAGATACTCAACCGGACGCAGACCATGATTATTCAAACAATCCTTAACCTCCTGCTCGGTTTCCGAAAGATGCGTGTGGATCAGAAGATCGTTTTCAGCGGCAAAATCCCGTACCCACTCCAGACCAGCTTTTGAGACCGTATAGATCGCATGCGGCCCCAAGACAAATTTGAGCCGGGAAGAAAACCCGGCGCTTATCTGAAACCGTTCGCGGTTGACCGCAATCTGCTCTTTGAGACGCACCGGATCATTGAGGTCAATAATCACTCCGCTTAACGCGGCCCGAATACCCATCTCTTCGACAGCCCGGGCCGTCGCCGCAAAATGCCAATACATATCGTTAAAGAAAACCGTGCCGCTTTTTATCATCTCAAGACAGGCGAGACGGGCCCCATGATAGACCAGTTCTTCGGTTAATTTCTCTTCCAGCGGCCAGATCTTGGTCGTGAGCCACTCCATCAATTCCATATCGTCGCCATAACCCCGAAACAGAGTCATCGCGGCATGGCTGTGACCGTTATAAAGACCCGGAACCACGGCCTTCCCCGCTCCCGCAAGCACTTGATCAGCAACGACATCGTTTAACTCCGGTGCAATCTTTTTAATCAGGCCGTCAACGATCAGAATATCGACCTGCCGGCCATCCAGAACCACCTGCTGCAACAGTAAACTCATCTTAAATATTCCTCCAAAACCGCCAATATAACTAGTGCACTAACTACGCCATCTTTTTTAATTGCGCAATTACCGCTGGCAGCAGCTCAGCCAGAATCCGGCTATTTTTTTTCTGCGCTTTCTCGACTTCAACAATATCAACCGTCTGCTCGCAGACCCCGTTGGCGTAGTTATCGACAAGACAGATCGAAGCATATTCAAGTTGAATTTCACGCGCCAGTGTCGCTTCATTCGCCATAGTCATGCCAACAATATCACCCCAGCCTGAAAGAACTTTAACCTCAGCCTTAGTTTCAAAACGGGGGCCGGTCGTCTGAATATAGGTTCCAGTCGTCAGCAGATCAACTTTCAGACCGGCCGCAGCGGTTATCACCGCCGCCCGCACATCTGCCGATAACCCCGGCGTCACAAACTCCAAACGGTCATCGAAAAATGTCTTAATCGCCCAGGGATTAAAATAGTCATCCGGCAGCAACAGGGATCCCGGCGGCAAACTGCTTTTAAGACTGCCGGTTGAATTTACGGCAACAACATGTTTTACCCCACACTCCTTGAGAGCCGCAATATTGGCCCGATGGTTGAGTTTGTGCGGCGGCAGCGGCGGCGTTCCATGCCGCTGTATAAAAACCAGTCCAGCGCCCCCTTCTTCAACTGTTACCCGGCCATATTCAGTTGAAATTTCACGTTTTTCCAAACCGGCAAAGAGCTCAATCTCCAGAACCCCGCTACCGCCGATTACGCCAATTTTACTCAATTTATTTTTCCTTTTATTACGATATTTATCACAAATTATTTCCCCCATTTAGAAGGCGCAGTTCGTTAAAAAACAGGGCGAACACACAGGGTTGCCCCTACGACCCGGCGAGATAATTTATTTTTAAAGATTTTTAACCACATATTCCAGCGGCTGCTTTTTCGGGCTAACTGATTCCCGCCGCGGGTAACCTAAAGGAATAACCGCCATAAATTCACCCTGAGCTTCACCCAGAAATTCTAAAACTTCCCGTTTAATTAAAAATAGAACCCCGAGCCAGACACTGCCAAGGCCCAGAGCTGTGGCCGCGAGCAGGAGATTTTCAACCGCCGCAGCAGAGCTCTGAATCTCCATTGTGCGAAAAAAATCATCAGATGCCTCCGGTTCAATTTTGAACAGTTCAGTTCCGTGTTCAATCAACGTTCCGGTATTCATCGCCGCAATCACTACCGGCGCACTTGCAATACTACGGCCCGCCATCCGCAAGATAGCTGAAGAGGGTTTGGGGAATGCGGCCGCCTGCTGTGAAACCAGCCGGGCCAGATCCTGCTTTTTCTGATTGCGGATAACCACAAACTTCCAGGATTGCTGATTATGCGCTGACGGTGCCTGATTTGCCGCATCAAGAACCGTCCGAATCAAATCATCGCTCAACGGCCGATCCTGAAACTGCCGCACACTCCGCCGCTGATAGATCGTTTGCAACGTCTCATTCGGATATTGCGATTCCATCATTTACTCCTTCCCAACATAACAATTCAGAAAATGCAGTCGCAAGCCCTTATTTCCGGAATGTTGTTTTCCAGATTCTTTCGAACTCCTGCGTGTATCTTCGCGCCAAAGAAGCTGAATTAATAATCAACAGATTCTCACGATTCCACTTCTCCGCAGATGCAGTCCAGTTGTATGAACCGGTAGCAACCAGCCTATCATCGACCACGACAAATTTGTGATGCATTATACCATATTTCTTAACCCGGTACTTTGCTTTTCGACTCTTTCTCTTCTTTTTCGGCAGACCCCGGGCATAACGAACATCAACCCCATATTTCCGCAGATAGAAACCCTTTGAATAATCACTCTCATTAGTCCCGTCAATTATAACCTGAATCTTGATCCCGCGTTCATGCGCCCGTTTAACTGCCGCCGCCAAAGGCCGGCTGGTGAAAAAGTAAGTCGCAATACTGAGTTTCTGCCGGGCCCCGTCCAGAAGTTCAACCAAAGCCGATTCGGCTCCACCCTTAGGACTGAAATAGACTTTGGTCGGTGACGCCACTGACAATCCTGGTAGCAACAGGGACAATATTATTACCAATATGCTCCCGATAAAAAAATATTTTTTTCGCATAAATATCCTGTTTTTTAAAATTAAACCCACGCCCCATTGCGACACGGTACAACCTGAAAACCCACTAAAACACTTGACTGAAACGTATTTATACTGTAATAATCACAGTTGAAATCGTAAATGACCCTTCCTTAAGCAAAAGGTTCATTTACGATTTCAACCACCGCAACTGAATCTTAAAGTGCTAAACGGAGAGACCTTTGCGATTTCCTCTCACAGTCAGACTTATCACCCTGCTGACCCTTCTGGCAACTTTTTTCGTAGCCGAACCGGCCGGACGCTGTCAAACATACCAATCTGACAAAACCCGAATCGTCCAGAAAACAACTGCCAGCGAGATTCTCGTTCTGACTCCGCAGGAGAAAAGTTTTCTGGCCCGGAAAAAAGTTATCAAGATGTGTATTGATCCGAACTGGATGCCGCTCGAAATGATTAAAAACGGCAAACATATCGGCATGACGGCCGAATACATCGCCATCATTGCCAAAATGATCGGTACCCCGATTCAGATGGTTCCAACCCATGACTGGAGCGAATCTATAGCTTTTGCCAAAGCCCGAAAATGTGATATTTTCTCGTTGGCAATGCCGACCCCGGAACGACGGACTTATATGAATTTCACCCGGCCATACCTGAGCATTCCGCTGGTCATGGCGGCCCGCACTGAAACGCCGTTCATTGACAATATATCATTGATCACCGACAAAAAAATAGGCCTCGTCAAAGGTTACGCCTTCAATGAGATTCTCCGCAAACGCTTTCCGAAAATGCAGATTGTTGATGTTGCTTCGGCCCCGGAAGGACTAAAACAGGTCGTCAGTGCCAAACTTTTCGGTTTCATCGGCACCCTGGCAACTGTCGGCTATACGATTCAGAAAGATTTTGTCGGCGAGCTCAAAGTCGCCGGCAAATTTGACGAACGCTGGGAACTTGGTATCGGCGTCCGCAATGATGAACCTGTACTTGTAACAATTTTTGACAAAGCCATCGCCGCCATCGACTCAAAAACTCATCAGCAGATTTTAAATAACTGGATTGCGGTACGTTATGATCAGAAAGATAACCGAAAGCTCATAATCCAGATCCTGCTGCTGGCAGCTGTTGGCCTCTTAATTCTCCTCTGGCACAACTATACTTTAAGAAAGTATAACCGCAAACTGCATGAACAGAATGTGAAGATTCAGCAGCAGGCAGAGAAACTGCACCTGACCGAAAAGAAACTGCGTCTACAACAGAAGATGGAAGCGGTCGGCCTGATGGCCGGCGGGGTGGCGCATGATCTCAACAATATTCTCTCCGGTATCATCAGCTACCCGGAGCTCATACTGTTAAAACTACCGGCTGACAGCCCTCTGCGGCGACCGGTCACTGCCATATTAGATTCCGGCAAACGGGCAGCTGATGTTGTTGCCGATATGCTGACGATAACCCGCGGTGTTGCCGCCGTCAAAGACAAGGTTACCATCAATCAGGAAATTGAAAATGCCATCAATTCACCTGAAGTCAGCACTTTGAACGGACACCATCAAGAGATCACGCTGACAACTGAGCTTGCCCCTGAACTTCGCAATATCGAAGGTTCAAGCGTCCACATCCGCCGGGTTCTGACTAATCTTATCATGAATGCATTCGAGGCGATCTCCGGCCCGGGAGAGATTATCATCACCAGCTGCAATCTCAATATTGACACACCCGATATGGAAGGCTATCTGACCAAACCGGGTGAATATATTGCTATTACAATCCAGGATAACGGCCCCGGCATCTCGGCCACCGATCAGGCCCGCATTTTTGAACCTTTCTATAGTAAAAAAAATATGGGCCGCAGCGGCACTGGCTTAGGGCTTGCTATCGTCTGGAATATTATTGAGGACCATGAAGGCAAAATCAAACTCAAAAGTGACACAACCGGCACAACTTTCACCATCTATTTGCCCGCAGCCGAAGCAAGCAGTGACAAAACCGAACCAGCATCTGAACCGGATACAGATGCAACAGTCACAGGCTTATATGGCAATTCGGAAAAAATTCTGATCGTTGACGATGAAACTATCCAACGTGATATTGCCAGTGAACTCCTAACCTCTCTCAACTATCAGACATTAACCGCCGCATCCGGTGAGGAGGGCATCGAACGCCTCAGAAAAGAGCATATCGACCTGGTACTGCTTGATATGCTGATGGAACCCGGTATTAACGGCCGCCAGACCTATGCCTACATGAGTGAAATTAAACCCGGGCTGAAAGCGGTTATTGCCAGTGGTTTTTCCGAAAACAGTGAAGTTGAAAAAGCCCTTGCATACGGCCCTTCAGCTTTCATCAAAAAACCCTACACAATCCAATGTCTGGGTGAGATTGTAAAAAGAATGCTGAAAAAAGACTCAGCTTAAATGAGGTTTCAGCCACTCCATTAAAAGCGGCAGCTGCGACACTCCGGTTTGCCTGGCAACCTCTTTCCCACCACGAAAAACCACCTGAGTGGGTGTAGTCATCATTGCGAACTGGCGCACCAGCTCCGGCTCCTCCTCAGTTTCCACCCGGAAAAGAAGTGCCTGCAATTTCAATTCGCTGGCAGCCTCGGCAAAAACCGACTCAAAGTTACGACAGTGACCACACCACGAAGTCCAGAAATTGACCACCACCGGCAAATTGGTATTCTCAATAGTTTCTGCAAAAAAGGTAGTTGTCAGCTCACCTACCCGGCCAGTTAAAAGCGGCAGGCCGCATTTCTCACAAACAGACGTCTCTGCCGGGCTTGCATCTATAATCTTGTTAAGTGTCTGACACTTTAAACAAACCAGTTTAATCTCCACTCTTTCCGACATCTCTTCCTCGTAGGTTTTCTCATTCATTTTTAGATAGATGATTCAGTTACTAACATTCCATCCACAGCTTTTCAACAACTTCATCAGCAACTATTCCACAGCCTCTGTGAGTAACTTGCAAAATATCTTTATTATCCATAAGATAGCATTACCCTAAAAGACAACACATTAATTTCATTGAACTTTTCCATAAAAACAAAACCCTTTCCAAACCCTTACAAACCACTTTTATCAACGATATCAACTGATTATGCACTCAATTCCACAATGTTTTCCACAGGCAGTCTTGCTGCTTGCGAACTCAACCCTGTGCCAGTTTTGCCTGTTGCCATAAAACTTCCTGTTTTTCAAGTGTAAGCGCGGTCAAAGTTAAACCTTGCGACAGAGCCTGCTGTTCCATAAACCGAAAGCGACGTGAAAACTTCAGGTTCGCCCGATTAAGCACCCGACCCGGTTCAAAACCAGAGAGTCTAACCAGATTGACAACCACAAACAGCAAGTCACCAAGTTCCTCGTGCAAACGCTCACCCCCGGATTCAAGCACCTCTTCAACCTCAGCCAGCTCCTCATACAGTTTTGGCAAAATTTCAGTGGGAGAAGACCAGTCAAAACCGACTTTAGCCGCTTTCTGCCCGAAAACAAAAGCCTTTAACAACGGCGGCAGAGAGACGGGCACCGAATCCAGAGCCGATTTATACTCTTTGCCCTCTACTTCACGCTTAATCCGATCCCAATTAACCTTTACCTCTTCTGGAGAGATATCGTCGGCCTCAGTTTCTGAAAAAACATGCGGATGCCGGCGTATAAGCTTGGCTTTAATCTGCTCCAGCGTCGTTTCCAGCTTAAAAAGTTCACCATCTTCACCGAGACAGCTGAAAAAGAGGAGATGAAAAAAAAGATCTCCCAACTCCTCGGACATGGCTCGACTGTCATCCGCCTCCAATGCATCGATAAATTCATAAACTTCATCCAGAAATTGATTTTTCATCGACGCAAAATCCTGCTCCCGATCCCAGGGACAACCTTCCGGCGAACGTAATTTGCACACAACCTGCCAGAGTTCCTGAAACCTTTCGGCAGAAGCAAAATCAGTTGACATTGATAACTTGGTTTGATCTACCATCAATCTATTTCCTTAATTTTACGAAATACCACCAGTTTCACATCTTAATATTCCAGCGGTGAACTTCCAAAAAAATTAATTTAACTCGCACAACTCAGTGTTGTCCGGTTAGGAATTTGCATGTAAAAAATATATAAAAAATCCAGCACTGTTCGGTTAGAAACTTGCTTGAGGGAGTTTGGTCGTTTGTTGGAGTGTCCTGAAAAAATCGAGTATTTTCTCAGTGAAATGTAGCCCAAAAATTACTTCTGTCTGAGCGAAGCATGAGCGAGTTAAGTAATTGGCGAAGTGAGCTTAGAAAATCAAGATTTTTTCAGAAGAAGCGGGAGCAAATGGCCATACTCCCGAATTGATTTGATTGACAAAAAATATCCTACTTACAGCATCACTTTTCAGCCGGGTTAGTTTTTGTAATCTTGGAACCCTGAAGACCAAGCCCGGCCATCAGGCCTTTCTGGTCAAAGCAGAAGGCGTAGACGTCTTCTTTAGCAGTTGAGGTGGTTATAGTTTTTGCCATGCCATCATCAACCACAACCACACTGGGCCCCACTCCAACTTCCCAACCAGAACTTTTTTCTAGATACTTGAGGGATGCATCAGTCATAAAAAACATTGCGTAACCGAATTTCTGCCCCCCAATCTGGAGACCATAAGAGGCCGCTACAGTATTGTAGTAACCCTCCACTTTACCATCAGTAATCAATGCTCCCTCACCATATTGACCACCAACAATCAAGCCACCTTTAATAATATCTGGAAAAACCAGAACCCCCTTTGCAAGGGTTGACAGCTCCTTGGCAGTTGGCGAATTGGCATAAAGAGTTTGCAGAGCAACCTCTACTTTATGACTGATCTCAGCAGCCGTTGCCGTTGGCGAATATGTAGAAATTTTATGTATACCAGCATCTATTTTCTTGCCAATATTTTCAGCTGTCCCGGCAAAGACCGACAATTGCATAAAACTCATCATTACAACTGCAAGAAAACAGTGAACCGCCACCTTTAAGGCCTTGCCACAGTATATTGTTCTTTTTATATTCATAATATCAACCCTACGCCCTCTACTTTTCAAGGTCTTGCTCTCTGCTGATAAGACTCAGGTTTAATCCTGAGTCTTAAACACCAGAAAAACATCGCTATCAGAATTATTCCCCTATATCTTCTGCCATTTCACCTGGTAAGCAATCACGTAAAAAACCGGAACCAGGATTAGGGTCAAAAGCGTAGCAAAACTCAATCCACCCATTACGGTTACCGCCAGTCCCTGAAAGAACGGATCGATGACCAGGGGCATCATACCCAATACTGTGGTAATCGCGGCCATACAGACCGGACGCATACGACTTACCGAGGCATCCATAATCGCTTTAAACGGCTCCTTCCCGTCACTAAGCTCCAGATTAATCTGATCGATAAGGACAATTGCATTTTTAATCAACATGCCGGTCAAACCCAACCTACCCAATAGAGCCATAAAACCAAAAGGAACACCTGAGCCAAGCAACCCCACGGTCACCCCGATCAAGGCAAAAGGTACCAGCAGTAAAATTATAGCCGGCTGTCTTAAGTTATTAAAAAGCATGAGAATGATCAGAATCATGACGATAGTTGGCGCCGCCATATTAGCCTTGATACCGGCCTGAGCCATAGCCGAATTCTCTTTTTCAGCCCCCCAGGCCAACTCATAACCGGCTGGCAGTTCCATGGCTTCGATCTCCCCCTCGACCGCATTCTGCATCTCACTGGGGAGTAAGCCAAATTCGATATTACCCCGAACGTTGATAGTCAGCTTTCGGTTAAAACGCATACGAAATGAATCTTCCGAAATCGTTTCAAAACCTGAAACTATCTGACTGATGGGAATCGACTTTTTAAGAGCTGGACTGTAGACCTGAATATCCTGCAGGTTTTCAACCGCCAGCCTTTCATCATCCGGCAAACGGGAGATAATCGGCAAAAGATCATCGCCCTCACGATAGAGCCCGACCTGAGTTCCTTGGACGGCAGTCTCAAGAGCCTGGGTCAACATCGACCGACTGATGCCCGCCTGTTTGGCTTTAACCTCATCAAAAAGAGGAACTATTTTCTTTACCGGCGGCCGCCAATCATCCCAAACTCTGGCACTATCAGGATAAGCCCGCATAATCGCTTGGGCCTTTTCGGAAAGCTGGCGTAATACCTTAGCATTCGGCCCTGAAAATCTGGCTTCGATATCGTAGTCATCCCCAGGCCCTAAAGCAAATTTCCTGACTACCAGGGATGCATCGGGGTACTTGTTGGTAACATAGCTCTCTATGGCCGGAACCAGAGTGGGAACATCTTTGAGATCCTTGACCCGGACCAACATCAACCCATAACCGTCATCACCAGTCTTCTCGGGGAAAAAAGTAAGGATAAAACGCGGCGCACCTTCGCCTATATAGGATGCTACCGAGATAATTCGATCATCTTCAAGGATATGTTTTTCAATTTCACTGATATCGGCCGTTGTCTGGCGGATATCCGAACCTGAAGGCAACCAGTAATTCAGCATGACCATCGGTGTAGTTGAGGGCGGGAAAAAACTACCTTTGAGAAAACCGAAACCATAAATGGAGGTGCCGAGCATCCCCATTGCCAGCAGCACCGTCAGCCAACGCATACGAATACACAAGGAGAGCATTTTTTTGTAAGCAACGAAGATAAAGCCTTTATAAGGATCTGCGGGCTCTCCCTCTGCGGAACCGCCCTTTAAAAACATTTTGCAAAACAGCGGGGTCACCGTAATCGCAGTAACCCAGCTTAAGAGCAGGGAAATCGCCATAACCTGAAAAAGTGAGCGGCAGAACTCCCCGGTAATATCCTGGGACATACCGACTCCCCAAAAAGCGAGAACCGCGATGATTGTAGCTCCGAGAAGCGGAATCTGATTTTGGCTGACAACTTCTCCGGCAGCCTTGATTCTATCCATGCCGGCATCAATACGGATCAACATCCCTTCAGTCACAACAATGGCATTATCAACCAGCATCCCCAAAGCAATAATCAAAGCACCTAAAGAGATTCGCTGGAGACTGATACCCATCATCTCCATGATAATAATGGTACCAAGGACAGTAATGGCCAGGATTGAACCGATAAGCAAACCGCTGCGCACACCCATAAATATCAAAAGGACAAATATGACAATCGCAATTGCTTCAAGAAAATTGATGACAAAAGCCTTGATGGCGATGCGCACATCAGTGGCTTGAAAATTTATAACATCAATTTTCATACCCACCGGCAACATCTCCATAAGCTCATCTATCCGGTCATTAATTGCCGCACCAAGGACGACAACATTACCCCCTGAAGAGACCGATATCCCCATTGAGATAGCAGGTGCCCCATCAAAATGTAAAACCTGGCTTGGGGGCTCAACATAGTCACGAACCACATTCGCGATATCCTTCAGATAGATAACTTTATCCGATTTCGGATCACGGATCTGCAAATTTTCAATACTGGCAATCGTATCGTAGTTACCGGTCGGACTGATTCTTATATATTCCGGCCCCACTTTAATGGAACCGGCGGGAATCACCATATTCTGTTCTTGCAGAGAGGCGTAAACTGTATCCAGTCCTAAGCCCAACTGAGCCAGGCGAGAGGTCGATATTTCGACAAAGATGGCCTCTGTGTGAATGCCCCAAAGAACTACTTTTGAAACAGTTGGCACCAAGAGAAGTTCTTGCCGAAGATAGTCAACCGCATCTTCTAACTCTTTGTAAGAGTAACCCTCACCACTAACCGCCAGCAGGATACCAAAAACATCACCAAAATCATCGTTAACGATCGAATTATGAGCCCCTGGAGGCAGCTGGCTCTGGACATCACCAACTTTACGCCGCAACTCATCCCAGACCTGGGGCAATTCAGCCGTACTATATTTGTCTTCAGTGGTAACCGTGATTACGGATAAGCCAGCCTTGCTGATCGATTCAAGTTCTTTGAGCTGACCTAGTTGCTGAATCGCAGTTTCAAGGAGATCCGTTACTTCATTTTCAACCTCTTCCGGTGAGGCCCCGGGATAGGCGGTAATCACCAAAGCATCTTTGATGGTAAATTCAGGGTCTTCCAGCTTCCCGATACTTTGGAAAGAGAGTATACCACCAATTACAAGCAGTACGGTAAACACCAGGGTTACCGTTTTCTTTTTAATTGCAATCTCTGCTAAATTCATGGTCCCTACTCTCCCATCGTCCCAGTATATTCACGAACCTTAAGACCTTCAGTCAGATTCTGCACCCCCGCTGTAATAATCCGATCTCCCGCAACCAGCCCGGATTTCACTTTAATATTACCGGCGTTAGTCAGCGTTCCAACGGCAACCTTGTGCCGGGTTATACGTAAGTCCTGATTGGTTTTCCAGACATAGGCCTGACCCTTCTCATCATACAATACTGACTGAACCGGAATCTCAATCATACTTTTACCCTCATGGCCGACCGTCACAAAAACGGTTGCGGTCATTCCGTCGAGAATAGTTTTTCCCTCCGGCATCGGCATTTTAAAAACCACTCTGAAGGTTTGGGTCTGCGGGTCAGCCTCAGTCGCAAATTCTTTGATCGTCAAAGCAAAGTGCTCACCCGGGTAACTGGAAAATTCGGCCTCAACTTTGATTGAGGTACCGACATCTTTTTTCTTCATCACATTTTCCGGGGCATTAACGACTACATCCACCGCCGAAAGCCTCTGGATCGAGACAATAGGCTCCTTAGCCATAATAACCAGATGGTTATCAACAAACCGTTTACCGATAATCCCACTAAAAGGCGCCTTAAGCCGAGTATCACCTAGTGCCTTGCGGGCAATCCTCATATGCGACAGCGCCACCTCATAATTTCTCACTTTTACATCATAGGTTGATTTCGCTACGACCTTTTCATCCAGAAGATTGGCATAACGATCAACTTCAGATTTGGTTTGGTTAACCTTGGCCTGCTGTGCAGCAAGACTATTCTGATAATCTCTAGGGTCAATACGGGCGATAAGATCACCTTTTTTCACATGCTGCCCTGCATCAACCGCGAGCTCAACCAGTTTCCCCGAAACCTCAAAAGATATTTCAACCCGGTCACGAGCCTCAACCTTACCAGGTAATTTCATGCTTTTAGAAAGCTCCAATTGCTCGATAGTCATTATTTTAGCTGGCCGAACCACCTCTTTTTTGACCGGCTCCTCCTCTTTAGCGCAACCGCTGAAAGAAAAAACTGAAATGGCGACAAGGCACAACAAGATGAAGATTTTCCCGACCGGGCTTTTCTGCAGATAATGTTTTTTCTGTAGTGTCATGATTTTAACCTTATATTTAAATTTTTGGTAACTATTCTGCCGAATTGATCAATTCACGTTCAACTCTTTCCAACTGCTAACGCCAACCGCCCGAGCCAACCCGGCCAGGCGAATGTTATAGTCATAAACAGCACGATAATATTTTGTTTCCGTTCTGGTTAACAAGGTTCTGGCATCAAGCACATTGGTATTGGTGGCCAGCTGATTTTTATAGCGGAGTTCATTCATACGCAGGTTTTCCTGAGCCTGCTCAACCGCAATTTTTGCGGTTGCAATATTTTCATACGCAGTCAGTGCGTAAATAAAATTATCTTGAACCTCAAGCTTGACTTCATCCATAACCCCGGTCAGAGACTGATCAGCCTCACGACTTGCAGCAGCAGCCCGGTTCGCCTGATGTTTAGTCTGGCCCCAGGCAAAAAGCTCCCATGAAGCGTAGACCCCGATGATCGCTTCTCTAAAATCCTGATTATCAGAGAAACCACCGTTACCATCAATCAAGGAATCACCACCAAAACGATTATAAGCGGCATTTAAAGATACGGTCGGAAAATATGCACTCTTAGCCAGGGTGATCTGTTTTTTAGAGGCCTCCAGGTTATAATTTGCCTGTTGCAATTCCGGCCTTGTCTCCAGAGCCTGGAGGGTAAGAGTCTCGATGTCGCTGGTCATAGCAACCATATCGGGAGTATCTTCGACATTGAATTTAACCAGCAAAGGCTCTTTGATAATTGTTGCCAGGGCCATCCGGGCCGTCCGGGTTCGGCTCGCCGTAATCCTCGCATCCTGCTGGGCATTGGCTAAGTGAACTTTTGACTCAAGCAGGTCATTTAAGGGAATAATCTCATTTTTAAAAAATTGCTCGGAGTCATTCAGGTGAGAAGCAAGCTGAGTCACTGCCGCATTTGCAACCCGCTCCAGTTTCTGCGCCATCAGAAAATTGTAGTAGGCTTGAATCGTCTGAAACGTGATTTCAAGGCTTGCCAGCTGCTCGCCGGCAACAGCAACCTTGAGACCAATATCAGCCAAATTATAGGTCTCGGTTAGACGAAAGCCGGTAAAAATAGGCTGATCGAGATGAAGACCCACACTATAATTATTGCGACTCTCATCAACATCAAAGAATTTAGTATCAATATCATAATCCCCGTCCGTGTAAGTATAGGAACCATCAACATTAAGCTTGGGAAGAAAATCATCAAAAGCTGATTTCTTGCCCCATTCAGCCTGGGTCTTCCTCTCGGCACTGGCCAGAACCGAAGGATTGCGGGTAAGGGCCATCTCCAGACAGTGCGCACGAGTGTAAACTTTCTCTGCGCCAGAGACCATACCCGGCAGACTGAAAGCGACTAGGATCAAGGGAAATAACAACTTTTTATACATACACTTAAACTCCAATTGGTTGACAAGCAACTAACAATTATTAACGACTTACACTCCTGCTGCCCGCATTAGCACAAGACCTAATTACCATACTATGACTACCTTAATAATACCAGTTAAATATTCAGGTATCTAAAAAACAGCTTTAACTATGAATTTTTTACGACGCTCTCCTCTTTAGTCACCATAATAAAAATAATGGGAATCAGGAGCAGAGTTAAAAAGGTGCCAACCATCAGACCACCTATGGCCACGGTTCCAAGTGGAGCTAAACGCTCAAGACCAATGGCTGAACCCATGGCCACAGGCAACATACCAACGGATACGGCACAAGAGGTCATAACAACCGGTCGAGTACGCAGACGAATTGATTCGAGCATAGCCTCCTTTTTATTCATCCCCTCATCCATTTTTTCCATCGCAAAATGAATCAACAGAATGGCATTATTAACAATAATGCCAGAGAGCAGGATGAAGCCCATCATGGCCGGCATGGAGGTATGATATTCCATGAGCAGATTCCCCCAAGCCGCACCGACCAGGATAAGTGGAATAGAAAAAGTGACCATCATGGCTACTTTTATACTATTAAACATAGCAATCAGACTGAAAAAGATCAGCAGTACCGCAAAACCAATGCCTGATCCCATTCTTGCGGCGGCAATCTTAAATTGTTTAACATCACCGCTTTGTTCCATAGTGACGGACGGTGGTAATTCGACTCCGGCAAAAGCCTTGTTAAAACTCTGCATAATATGGGAGATAGAAGCTTTTTCCCTTGAACCATAAACATTAAGCGTATATTTTAATCCTTCTCTGGTAATACTGCCGGGCTCCAATTCTGTGGAGAAAGAAGCGATGGCATTCAGAGGAATTTTACCCTTTGGTGAATCAAGCAGGGTGGTGTGAAGAATGTCCATCGTATCCCGCTGTTCTTGCGGCAGCCAGACCCGCACACCGAAATCAATGCTGTTCTGCAGCGGGAAAGAAGCGACCATTGCCCCCCGTATAACCCCTTCCAACTGCCGGGTAATTTCACGACTATCCAAACCATAAAAAGCCGCCTGCACCTGATCTATATCCAGGTTGTAGACGGTCTTATCGGTGTGCCAGGTTCTCTCAACCGAGATAAGACCCTGGGTTTTATAAAGGGCCTCTTCAACCAAATCACCGGCTTTCTCAAGCTCAGCAATGTCTGAGCTGTAAAGGGTAACATCAAGAGCGGCGCGGATACTTTTCAAAACCGTCGAGCCGGTGTCAACAACTTCAACGCTCTTAATATTTTCAATTTCAGCAATAAGAGGCCGCAGTCTCTGGTCAATCTCATAGATACTGTCTTCCCGTTCAAGTCGATTGATATAGGTCGCGACAATTTTAATCCTGTCAATACCGCTGCCGCTGCCAATACTCATTATCCCGGGTTCACTGCCTATCTGCGAAGAGATATAAAGAATAGGACCATTTTCTTTAAGGATGCTATTGACCTGCTCAACAATGTGCTGGCTTGCCTCTATAGGCAGATTTGGATCGGTGCTGATATTCACTTTGATAGCACCCGTATCCATCGGGGGCATCAATTCCTGGCCGACCACCGGCATGACCATCTTTGCGCTGCTGACAAAAAGTAAAATAAGAACGACAAAATAAGCAACTGCAACGCTTTTCCTTGACAGGGCCAGGTTGACTGCGGCGGCAAAAAAACTCTGAATCTGATCCGAGACTGCCGAGGAGACCTTATCGCAAGCCTTCTCTATGCGAATTAACCAGGGCCACTCTATAGTCAATATGTTCAAAGAAAGCAGAGGTACCAGTGTAACTGAGACAAAATAGGAAGCTGTAAGTGCCAGCAACAGAGTGCCGACCAGAGGCTGGAACATGGTCTGTGGAAAACCACCGACAAAAAGAATGGGAAACAGGGCGACCATGGTGGTAACGGTACCGGAAAGATCCGCAAACAGAATCTCTTTAGTCCCTTTGAGTACCGATGTGTTAATATCCTCCCCACCCTCCTGATAATGGCGCTCAATATTTTCCATGACCACAACGGTATCATCGAGCAGCAAACCAAGGGCAAGAATAATACCCGTCAGCGTGATAATATTAAGTTCTAATCCCACCAGCCACATCAGGGCTATAGTGGTTAAATAAACTATTGGAATAGTAAGAACAACTATGGCGACCTGCCTGAAACTGGCCAGGAATAGAAAAACCACGATGGTCGACATAACAATCGCATCCCGCAAGGAGATAAACATATTATCGATACTCAGTCTAATCGTATCTCCTTGGGTATCGGTAACTTCCAGGCGTAGAGCGGGATATTTTTTCTTTATTTTATCGACCTTTTCCATCACATTATCGATGGTGCCCAAGACATCGTCGTCAGCGCCGCGCTGTACGGAAAGGGCAATGCCGGGATGACCATTAGCGTAGTAGGCGGCACTGTTTTCATAGTGTCCGAAATATACCTCACTTACGTCGGCCAGGCGCACGTTTGGAGTCAGGCTCAGCGCCCGGATATTCTGGATGGTTTCCTCTTTACCCGGTGATCTTAAGAGAAAATGTTCTTTGCTGTTACTGACAAAACCAACCGCATAGTCCTTATCATTGCTTTGTAGGGTGGCCAGCACTTCATTCAAGCCAAGTCCAAATTGATCCAGCCTGGCTTTATCGACAACTATTTGCACCTCTTTTTTATAACCACCAAAGACTTCAACATTGGCAACCCCATCCGCTAAAAGAAACTCATCTCTTACTTTGGTTTCTGCAAGTTGACGAAGGTCTATCCGCGGCAGATGATCAGAGCTCACTCCAATAACGACAACCGGTGGTGTCGCGGCAGAAATTTTATGAATCTGTGGAGCCATGATTTCAGGAGGTAAAATGGAGCGGATTTTATTTAATGAATTACTGACATCACTGGCTCCTGTAGAGAGATCTTTGCTGTACTCAAACTCGGCTGATATCACAGAAATCTCATCGATTGTCGTTGAATAGACCCGGCGAATCTTATCAATCGTGTAGAGCTCTTTTTCCACCACAACCGCAACGTTAGCCGCCAGGGTTTTTGCGGAAGCTCCGGGCTGGACAATAACTACGGCGATCACCGGGTAGTCAGTCTCAGGAAAAAGTTTACGATCCATTCGGTTATAGCCAATCACCCCAAAAACACTGAAAAGTACGAGAAAGGAATAGATAACATAGGGGCGTTGTAAAATCTGCTCAATCAAACTACTGCTTTTCATGGGCATCGCTCCTGCTAATCAGAACCTTGCCGTGGCCCGGCAGTTCACTCAATTTTGCGGCAGATCCAAGAGCAACGGGCACTGTAGGACAAGGCTCAACCAGGGCATACTCTTTATTGTTCGCAATAACAGTGACTGGAAAAGAGGCAAACTTTTCATCTTGATAGAGCATCAGAGTGGCCCCTGCTTTGGTCATGATAAGGGCATTAACGGGAACCCGACAGCCACTCCCGGAAAAGGTGACGACATCAATAGTGACATAACTGTTATTGGGTAACGCAAGAGCGGTCTCGACATTAACTTCGGCTACAGAGAGTCCATTGACAGCATCACTATAGAGGTTGATGATCTGACCCGTTTTTTCACCTTGCAAAAACACCTCTTGCCCGGTCTGGATATCAATCTCCCCGGGCATATAATTAAAGATGAGTTTCCGATCTAATGAATTAATAGAAAGCAAGGATTTACCCGGAGTGGCAAGGTTTCCTTTACGCGAACCAATAGTGCCGACAATGCCGTCAAAAGGGGCCTTTATATTAAGATAGCTGAGCTGCACTTCAAGCTCGACGATCTTCTGCCGGGTAGCTTCAAAGGCTGCCTGTTTAGTTGTAAAAGACACTTCTGAAGCCTCAAATTCTTCAAGAGCCAGCCCCCCCGCCTCAAAAAGAGACTGATTCCGTTCACGAATAGTTTTGGCATATTGCACCTCTTTTTTCTGGGCCGCAAGTGTTATCCGCTGCGATTTGATAGCTGCAACAATTTCCAAATCATCAATCTGGAGCAGGAGGTCACCCTCTTTTACTGTCTGGTTTTCCTTAACCAGAACTTCTTTAATCCGGCCACTGAGCTTAGAAGAGATCGTAGCAATCTCTTTGGCAGTCAGTTGGGCCAGGAAAGGTCGGGTCTGCTCCAGAGACCCAGTGGTTGCAGAAACGACTTTCACCTGAATGGTCAAAGGAGTCGGGAGAGGAAGATCCGCCACCGCCTGCTGACGTTTTTTAAGGAGCATGACGGCACTGATAATCAGGACAATAATCAACAGTACTAATATAATTTTCTTCACTTCTTCTCTCCATTTTCCAGTAAGTAGTCCAAATAGAAACGACTATTCTGATAACTGTAGCGAGCCTCAATCGAACGACTTATGGCAACTTGATTGCGAGCCTTTGCGTAAAGCAGATCGTTTATATCAGCCGCTCCTTTATCATAACGAAGTTGCTCGATACTCTCGGTTTCACGGGTTAAAGCCAGTTCGGTTTCGGCCGAATGAAAATCATCAAGGGCCAGTTCAATATTTACAACCGCTTCCTCTAATGCCCTCTTTAACTCAAGCTCTACGGTCAACTGTTCTTTGAGACTTTGCTGTTTAAGGATAGCAGCCTTTTGCTTGACGCTCTTACGGCGGCCAAAATCAAACAAGGTCCACTTTAAATTCACCACCACCTGCCAGACATCCTCGTTTTCCCAGTCACCATCATTTACGTTAGAGCTGTCATTGGGACCAAAATTCAGGCCATAATAACCATTTAAAAATACCTCTGGATAGTAAGATGAACTGCTTTTCTCAATAAGTTTGGTGCTTTTTTCGAGATCAAGCACAGTCGAACGATAGCGATCAAGTGCATAAATATTTTTGTTGTTTCTGGTTTCGTCAGGAGCCCGCATCTCCATATGGGAATCTTCAAGGGTGCCGATCGTTTCAGTATTCAACAACACCGCAAGCGTGGTCTTCATGATCTTAATTTGACCACTGGTACGCCGCACCTTAACCCGGACACTTTCCTGATCTGCCGCCGCTTTCAACTGATCCACTCGGGCATTTCTGCCAACTTTGACCCTAAGAGTGATGTCACGATAAAGATTCTGCAGTGCTTTATAATATTCACTTTGAGCTTTTTTATGCGCTTTCAGGGAAAGAATATTTATGTAGAGTGTTTTCACATTGTAGATAAGCTGTTCCTGGCTCAATTTAAAAGCCGCCCCAGCCATCTCTTTTTCGAGCTCGGCGATCTCCACTGAACGCTGCAGAGCAAAGCCGGTGAAGAGTGCGACCTCATACATGATACCGGTGTTAAAGAAATCTTCTGTGGTAGGAACCGCTTCGGGATCACCGAGAATTGCCATCGGGGTCAATGGAATAAGGGTGCGTGGATTATTGTAATGGCCATAGTCGGCAATTACGTCAAATCTGCCAAATCTCTGCGCTTTTTCCCCGCTTAACTCCTCCTCACTCAAAGCCTGATTGAGCTGCTGTTTTTGCAGGTTAGGATTGTTCTTAAGGGCCAGGGCCACGGCCTCATCAAGCGTCAACCCAGTACTCACTCCGGGAGAAAATGCGACCACATAGATCATCATCCCGGTTAACAGTAGTGTTATCTTTATGATTCTTTTCATATCTCCCACACAATAAACGTCAGCTCAAAGCTATAGTCAAACGAATTTATATTTGCTGCTGGATTTTTTTGCAACTTCATAGTACAGGTAAGTCTACGAAGTGGCAAAAAAGCGAAACATGATTGACTTTGTTCTACCCATCCAACTTCCTACAGTTCGAGTTGACGTAGGAAGATTCATATTAGAAGGCCTTGAAAAGCATGTTTACGATTAGACATTGGCAATGCATCGATTCTGGCCAATTAACCGGCGCGGTTAAAGGGGCCACTTTTCATCGCACCCAGACTTCAAAGGGTGTTTTTTGCGGCAGCCTGTTGAGAGCCGAGATTGGACGCGGGGTTCTGGATACTGGTTTTTATAATCGTGATCTGATGACCGAAGGCCAGTTTCCGAAAGATACTGTTACTGTGGCCATGTTTCTAGATGCCAAAGTTGAAACTATTTTCAATGGCATAAGCTTAGAGCCCAATGATTTATCGGTGATAAAACCGGGTACGGAGACCCTCTACACCATACCCGCTGAAACAAGATGGGCCTCATTGCAGATAAAGAGTGAAGATCTGAGGCTGCTGGGGGTTGATTTTGCCAACTCTAAAAATAAAATTTTCAAAAAACGTTCTCTCTCTCATTACCCTTTCATGACTATTTTACACTCCTTGGTTAACCGTTTACAATATAGCGAAGACCGCCACCTCACATCTTTTGCTCCCGACATAATGTACAACCATCTGGTCGAAAATCTGGCTTACCTGCTGACCCGTGAGCAGGAACAGATAACCCTTACCCATGACCGATATCAACAGATTGCCGCAACCGTGAAACGCATTCTAAATGACGACATTACCAACATCATCCAGGTAAGTGATCTCTGCCACCTTACAGGCCAGAGTGAAAGAACCCTTGAGCGGGTCTGTAAGAAGGCATTCGGGTTGCCACCCCAAAGATTACTGAAGAGTCATCGCCTGAAGGTTGTTCGCAAAGCCTTGCAGAGTAACACGGAAGAAAAACTTAATATCTCCAAGCTGTCGATGGACTATGGTTTTATGCACCCGAGTCGCTTTGCGGGAGAGTATAAAAATCATTTTGGTGAATTACCCTCTCAAACATTGACGCGTAACCGGTAGAGACAAGTCACTAATGCGGCAATTACTCCCGCAACCCAAAAGTTACTACAAGACCCGCAAATAAGTGCTCTTATCAGAATATTTTCTTGTAAACAAACAAAAAAACAACCTGTAAGGCACTAATCATTGGTAGCAGGCTCTTCGTTGGTTCCTGAGAAGATTGAACCCACCATGCCAAAAGTCCATGATGCATAGGCATGAATAATAATATAAACTATAAACACCATTGATACAACCAGGTGAATGAATCTGGTGGCGACGACAGCTCTCCCCGAGAGCGGCAAGAGGGCAAAGCAAAACCTGTTGATAAAATTAAGACTTTCGGGAAAGAGAAGAGCCAACCCGGTAAGTACCATTATGATCCACAGAGCAAACCAACCCCACCAGGCCAGGACTTCTGTAAGAACAATTTTTTCAACATACTTTTTCTCTTCGGCACTGTAACTGATGGGACTTTTTACCTTCTTCCCCTCAATAAAACTTTTCAGTTCGTGCACGAAAAAATCAATCGCCGAACCTATTCTCGAGATCCCGAACCATTTGTACTCCCCAACCATCATGAAATAGTAGAGAAAGAAAGTAATCGTCCCGATCCAGGCTAAGCCTAAGACGATATGGAACCCCCGAGCCCCACCCCGGCTAATAAAGGTAGCACAGATATAATCACTGACGCCGATTCCGGAGATCAGGAGCAATACGATTTCGGCGGCAATTACCCAATGAAGAACTCTGTAGAGAAGAGTGTGCCGCTTGACGGCTACCATCTTATTCTTCATCATTTTCCCCCTTTTTACT
>Ga0164318_10001423_pt1 | contig 21286 bp, 15 predicted proteins | sample GuaBasSedimGuay9_FD_113734 | JGI IMG/M metagenome (GOLD analysis project Ga0164318, IMG submission 113734) | Subseafloor sediment microbial communities from Guaymas Basin, Gulf of California, Mexico - Guay9, Core 4571-4, 0-3 cm | ecosystem: Environmental > Aquatic > Marine > Hydrothermal vents... | reverse complement strand
TTGGATTTCATCAATTTTAAGATCTAAATTAGCACTTTGTATCAGCATTTTCTGGTTCAGGGAAGTAATATCTTTTGTTTTTTTTACACCAGATTTTATATATCTTAAACATAAATTAAAGAACCATTCTTTACTTTATATAATTTTTTATAGATATAACACGAATAAGCGCGTTTATACTATAAATTTTGATTAAAAGCTAACTTACCTATTATATTTTTTAACAAATTAAAACCAGTGTAGGATGCAATTATGGGTAAACCAATAAAAATTGGCTTTAAAATTGAAAGACAGGCAAGTTCAATCGATAGATGGTATTTACTTTTACCCCTATCTCTTATAAGCTATTTAATGCTGTACCTTTCTTTTCCAGTTTACAACTTGAACTTTCTTGCCTTTTTTGCATTGGTCCCTGTTTTTCTAATAGCTTATATAACAAACCTAAAAAAAACTATTATTTACAGTATAGTTACTGGATTTCTATTCTATGCATCATACCTATTCTGGATGAATGCATACCTCGCAGTAGTTGGAGTATCATTTGTTACGCTGGTATTCGGAGGTTATTTTGTAATTACTGTTATTCTAATTCATCTCGTCTCAAAAGTTTTTCCAAAATATAGAGTAATTATTACTCCAATTATATGGATATCAATTGAATATATAAGGAGCTTTGGTTTCCTTGGTTTTACCTTTGGTGATATGGGATATACTCAGCACAACTTTTTAAAGTTTATTCAAATATCCGATATTGGTGGTGAGTCATTAGTATCATTTATTCTTGTATTTTTTAATGCCTCTATTGCACACATTATTGCCATTTTAATTGAAAATAAAAGTTCCCTCAGCTATTTCAAGGGAATAAACTTTAAAAACTTTCTACCACTTTTGACATCCTTGTTTCTAATAGTCCTATCTTTAATCTATGGTAGTATTGCTCTGAATAGACCTTTTCCTATGAAGCCAAGCATGAAAATCGCTCTTATTCAAGCTTTGAGTAGTCCCAGAACAAAATGGAAGGATGAAAAATGGAAAACTCTCAAAAGGCTAACCGATTTGAGCATGAAGGCTTACCTTGAAAATAAGGATCTGGATCTAATCGTCTGGACTGAAACAGCTATTAGAACAAGTTTGAGGCCAAACTTCATATATGGTACACCATATCATATGAGGATACAGAAACTTATTAAACAACTTCACACCTATTTCGTTATTGGTTCACCTGATAACTACAGTGTAAAGAAAAAAGGAGAGGTAAACCCGGAACATCTCTCTTTAATCTATCCTACAAAAGGTGAAGAAGAGATATGGACAAATAGTGCATACTTCATAAATAGTAATGGTGAGATTATAGATAAATATGATAAAATGAAACTTACTCCCTTCGGTGAGCACTTTCCCCTCGGTAATAAAATTAAATTTCTTCAAAAAATACTTGACAAGTTTACCGACAGTGCTGGATTTACTCCAGGAAATCAGTACAAAGTTATCTCCTATAAAGATATGAAGTTTTCTGTTGTTATCTGTTGGGAAGGAACATACGGCTACTTCATAAGAAAATTCATAAAAAATGGAGCTGATTTTATAATAAATATCTCCAACGATATGTGGACAAAGACCAAAGCCGGTCACTACCAGCACTTTACAATTACCAAGTTTAGGGCAATTGAAAACCGAATATGGTATGTGAGGGCGGGGAACGATGGTGTAACAGCCTTTATTAATCCGCACGGCGAGGTTGTTAAATCCCTTCCAATCAAAAAACCGGGTTACCTTGTAGGGACAGTAGGACCAAAAGCCTACACAACAATATATGCCAGGGTTGGTGATATTCTCCCGCAAACTACATCAATAATATCTGCTTTTCTTGTTCTATTTTCAATATACCTGTTAATAAGCTCAAAAATTAACAAAAATAAAAAAATTAAAAGAAAATAAAAGATAGAGGATAATCGATGGACAGACGAGAGGTCATACTTGTAAGACATGGACAAAGCAGGATGAACAAGATGCATGTATTTGCAGGAAGAAATGATACTGAATTAACCTCAGATGGCTACAAACAATTAAAAAAGACCTCTAAGTTTATAAAAAAGAGGTATGGAGGGGAAATTATCTTTTCAAGCCCCTTAAAAAGAGCCTTGAACTCAGCAAAAATCATTCAGTCAAAATTGAAATGTCCAATAAGAATAGATAAAAGATTAATAGAAACTGACTTTGGCGAATGGGAAGGAAAATCTCCTGAAACGCTTTCAAAATTGCAAGAGTGGGAAGTCTACAGCAAAGACCCTTTCCATTTCACCTTTCCGAAAGGTGAGTCTCCACAGGATGTTAAGAAACGTATATTAGATTTTAAGTTCCAGATTCTAAATGATCAAACATGGAATAGAGCTGTAATTGTATCTCATTACACTCCATTAGTTTTCTACATTTTGGACATATTCGGGAATACCAACAACTTTAAAGCTCCATTTAAATTAACACATGGTGGTGTAACTGTTGTTGAATACAGAGATTCAATTGAATATATCAGATGTCTAAATTATTTACCATAGGTAGAAGTGAGAATAGTACAATAGTAAAATACATAAATTACTATTTTCGGAGATACAACATTGCCTATTACTCTTGTAACAGGGGGTGCAAGCTCGGGTAAAAGCAAATTTGCGCTATCCTTACTCAAAAAAGATTCAAAAGCCATGTTTGTAGCTACTGGTGTAGAAATGGATGATGAAATGAAGGAAAGAATAAAATATCATAAATCCGAGAGGCCTGAGAATTGGGAAACAATAGAAGAACCAGTTGATCTTGTTTCATTATTTGAAAACTATGATGATAAAATAGATACTCCCATAATCATTGATTGTCTTACCTTCTGGGTCTCAAACCTTATGTTTTATAATGGATTTACAAAAGAAAAAATTGCAAATGAAGCTAAAAAATTATCATCCATTCTATCTCAACTCAAAACACGGGTTGTTGTTGTTACAAATGAACTTGGAATGGGTATAGTGCCAGCTGGAGAAGAATCCAGAGTTTTTAGAAAAGTTGCAGGTGAGGTTAATCAAATTTTTGCAGAAAAGTCTGAGTGTGTTTATTTTGTTGTTAGCGGCGTTCCTCTTAAAATTAAACCAAGCGTTTTTTAAAAGGATAACTGACCGAGTATCAGCCTGATAATTTTATTTGATTATTTATAGATTAAATTTTATACTACATTTAATCTACTATGTTTTTCTTATAATTTTCTTTCAGGAACAAGGTAGGGTACCTCCGATCTCCGGTACAGAATCCACAACCACTTTCAGAGAGATTGCTCTGGAGAATTGGAAACATATTTAACAACTTAATATGGGGGAATGAAATGTCGATTTTGCTTGATAGAACAACCAGAATATTGGTTCAGGGAATTACTACTACAGAGGGAAGACAGCATACAGCAACTATGCTTGAATGTAAATCAGAAGTTGTAGCAGGTGTAAGTCCAGGGAAATACGGTCAGGAAGTTATGGGAGTTCCTGTTTATGACAAAGTTAGTGAGGCTGTAAAAAAACATAAAATAGATGCTTCAGTTATATTTGTACCAAAAAATGCGGTTCTTTCAGCTACTACTGATGCAATAAATGAAGGAATACCTCTTGTTATAATTATTACTGATAATATTTCTATATCCGATACCTTAAAGATAAAAGATCTTGCATCCAAGAAGGGGACAATAATAATTGGGCCCGGATCTGCCGGTATTTTAGTACCAAATATCAGTAAAGCTGGCATAATTTCTTCTGAATACGTTCTACCAGGTATGGTTGGAGTTATAACTAGAAGCAAGGGTAAAGAAAAACATATATGTCAAAGCCTATTTAAAGAGGAAATCGGTGAAAGCACCATTGTTAGTCTTGGTGGAGAAAAAATCATAGGAACAGGTTATATTGAGATCCTGAAGCTCTTCGAAAAAGATGATGATACCCAGGTTGTGGTAATTGGAGGTGAATCCCATGGTCGTCTTGAAGAGGATGCGGCAAGGTATATAAAAAGCAGCGGCTATTCTAAACCTGTTATAGCTTATATCTTTGGACGTGAAGCGAATCCAGAGATGGCAACTGATAAAGAAGAGATGTTTGAGGATGCTAATATCACTGTGGTAAGCGACATCTGGGAAATCGGACAGATCATAAAAGAATCTACTATTGAAGAAGAAGAATAGAACAATAATATAATTTTAACCCTTTTTATGATTTTGTATCTCAAGGGATCAAAAGTAAAAGGGTTAATCTTTTATGCTATGTAATCTTTAATTTCACTAAGAAAAGCTCTATGCCCGATAAAATGCAATTATGGTTTTATCCATTAAATATGTAGATCCCTTTTTAAGTTCTACTTTCAAACTCTAAATTAAGAACAGGAAAAACCAGTTTTTTATTACTATCCAGAGTTTGCTTGCCTATTTTTATTGCGCCTTTCATAACAATTACAGCCCCATATTTTCCTTCAGATTAATATCTATTATCTTTATTGTTGCATCAGTTTTACTTCTATCCTTAAAAAAGGGCTTCAATCTTATCGAATAGATAAGAAGGCCAGGCCTTTGATTTTCTATTTTATTCATAAACCTGACTAGATCATCAACAACAATCGCATCAATTTTAATTTCTACAATATTTTTAATGAGATCATCATCCTCAATTGTTCCTTTAGGCCTTATATAATCAATATTATCCCTAATTCCAAGAGACTGAGACATATTATCAAGGTACGTCAAAACCGAACTATTTCTTTTTTTCTCTATCATCTCTGTAAGGACGAGATACTTATTTTTATACTCAACATACTCCTTTCCAATCTCCCTCAATCGCTCAAGTTCCTTCATATAAGTTTCTTCCTGAATCTGAAGTTCTTGCTTTTTTTTGGAAAGGGGCAGAGCAACGAATTGGTAAAGCAGAAATAGAATCAGGAAAAAGGCTGTTAAAAATATCAGTAATTTATCCCTGTTGGTAATAGATCCCAAAAAGTTTATTTTTTTTTCAAACAAATTCTTTCACCTTCCATAAAGGTAATAGGCAATTAAGCTATTCTACCTTACATTGAATATCAAATTGAAAATTAACTATAAAGCCACCTGTACTTCCTGTAGTCCCACTATTTGTTACTTTAACCTCTTTGAAATAATCAGAATTTCTTAGAGATTCTCTTATCCTGTCAATATCAGCAAAACTCTTTGTCTTCCCGCTAAATCTTATTCTATTCTGCTCTATTAGAATATCTGTATATTCAAGCTCTACATCAACAGGAAGGGCAGAGGTAAACTCTTTAAATATTTCAAGAGCTGAATATTTTCTGCTGATATTCTTTTCCAGCAGTTCACTTCTATTCTTTATTGTATTCAGAAGTTCTATTGCAGTTTTAACAGATTTTAATTTTCTTCCAAAGCTTTCCTGAGCCAATGCCGATATACTACTCTCCAATTGTTGAACTCTATTCTTTAGAAAAGAAATATCACTAAAAAATCTACCAACAGAAAATCCTAAAAGAGCAAGTAAAAGAAAACCAATAAGGACAAAATCTTTTACTCTTATATAATTTTTTATGCTGGGCTTAAAGGATCCCTTTAAAAGATTTATCTTCCGGTCTTTTTTTCGTAAAAAGTTTAAAAAACTATATAGAATTAAATGATGATTATAATCTATTTCATAATATGGAAAATTCAGGTGAGCATTTTCTAGATTGATTCTGCCAGGCCTTAATCCAGTTTTTGTCTCTATATCCTCCCATAAAACATGTTTTTTTGCATTTCCTTCGAATGATTCTGAAGAGATATTTTCAGATTTTAAAAATAAAAAGTAACGGTCTTCATTATTAAAATATTTTTTAATTCTTAGAATAGCAGAAATAATTCTATCTCCCTCATCTTTACTTTTCCCCACTAGAATATCATGTACAATTTCCCCTCTAACATCTGGTGAAAATCCCCACACTTCCACCTCTGATCCAGAATCCTCAACCATAATTACCTTATACTCTCTTCTAGTGAAAATTTTTGATGTAAAAAAATTCCTAAGCATGGCTCCATATGGTACAATTGCCTTCAAATTATCAGCATAATTACCCAAATCACTAATTATTCTTTCTATAACACTCTCTCTTACAGAGTACGCCAGCGTTCTCTGGTAAAAGATCTCAAAATCGACTACGTATCCTTTTTCATTTAAACTACCGTCACTTTCGTTTTCAAAAGGAATATAGTCTATTATTTCATTATTGATAATTGCTTCTATCTTCTGCGGATCATTAAAGGGAAGCTGGATACTGGCTTTAAAATAGAATCTGGGATGTAAAGTCACGTATAAATCTTCTTTTGACACTCCATGCTCAAAAAGAACTCCCGCCAGATTCTCTCTATTAATGCTAAAAAGCTCAACTTTAAAGGGTTCCTCCCCTTTAATCTGGATAAGATATACAAAATACTTTTCTCCAAATAGCTCGGCTAAAACAATTCTTCTACTAAATGATATCCTGTTGTTAAATAGATCTGCTAAAGTAGACAACTCTAACCCCCCGACTCTGCCTCATAACCACTGCATTTATATCCTGCTCAATATCTGAAACATAGGCCTGCACCTTTATTCTGAATATATTGCTCTTTACGGTTATTAGAGAATCAATTTCATCATAGAGCAGGTCTGAAATTGTTTCAACCTTCTTTAAATCTTCCTTTTTCTCAAATGGCTGTTCTTTTCTATAATTTACAATATCTTCAGCTACTGATTCTGTTAAATCCATTGATAAGCTACATAGTACTGGGACCGGCGCTGTATTAATATTAATGAGCCCATCTCCATACACAGTTATATAGTTTTTCAAGGCCTTGTAGTTATTTCTTGATACAGATTCTCTGCTATTAGGTGGTAAAAAATAGTAATCCCTTTCAAAGCCCTTAACAAGGAGTATCTCTCCTGTCGTTATAAATGGAGAGTTAAAGGGTCTGTATGGGTTCTGTAAACTCATATAATAACCCTCCTCTGCTCCTCCGGGCAGTTCACTGCTGTCCTTATCCTCCCAATCCGTCACTGCATAGGTTATATCCTCATCGATATCCAGTAATTTCAGCATTCTTCTAAACATTGCTCCACCCCTCTTATCCTCAACTCCATATAGAGAGGTAAGCCTATTTATATTAAATTTCGACTTCTCGTCATCGATTGAAAAACTAACCATTCCATCATCAATCGGTATAGCAGGTATTTGCTGCGCCCAGATATCTGAATAACTGTCATAGCTATTTGTATCCTTGAATAGAACTGCCAGGGCCAAATTATAACCCGAATAAGCACAGTATTCTGCCTTTTTGGCTAATGCCCTGTTCATGCTCATCCTGAACTCAAGTTTATTTTTATGGGCAAAATTAAAGGTAAGGATAGAGAGTAATGATATTAAAACCAAGGATGTTATAAGGGCAAAACCTCTTATTTTTTTAAAACTTCGAAATATAAACATTAAAATACTCCCTGTATTCTTTGCCATTCAGTGAAAATTCGAGCTCAATCATCTCAGGAATGTCCTTAATTTTATCGGTATCCCAGCTATCGTACCATTTTCCCCTTGAATAAAACTTCAGTCTAAAAAAATCAACATTGGTAATAAGAGTATAACTGGCATCAGGGTCTCTCTGTTCAGGTTTATCTGGAAACCTGGCATAGTACCAGATCCTTTTATTTACCATATACTTATTTACAGATTTCTCATCCTGCTCAACAGTGTACTCAACCTCAACAAGCTCATCCCTCTTTGCCAACTCGTAAAAGCTAATCGGGCTAATGAAACAAAATCTCAAATTATTTATCTCTACACCTGCTTCATTTGTTCTTACAGATTTAAAGGTTGTCCTTCTATTTGAAGATATATAAATAACCGAAGAAAGTTCATTATTAAGATTGTCTATTAATGTGTATACATTTTTTCTGATCTCTGCGTTTTGCTCACTCCACTCCGTAGCCTTACGTATTGATACAAATGAACTGGCACTCATATAGGTGATAATCGACAAAATCGATAGGGCAATCAGCAATTCTATCAGAGTAAATGATTTTAATCCTCTTTTCACCAGAAAATAACCTTTAAAATAAAAAATATAAAATAAAAAATACGAGCTATCTGTATTTTGAAACAATCGTAGTTAATCTATAGCTGTTATTTTTTCCCCAGTATACTTCAACCGTGATTTTTCTCAGATCTTCTAACATAGGTAAATTGAAGGATTCAACTGTACGTTTCCATTTAACCCCTTTATAAGCACCTTCTTTGAATTCACCTTCACTGACTCCTGTAGATGGGAATCCCCCTTTTATAGTATCTTTCATAATCAAATCAGATGCTAATACCCCATATTCAAGATTTTCTGCCTTTCTCTCTGAACCGATAGTTACAATATTTGACTTGTATAATGCTAAAAGAGAAATAGATAGAATTATGATTGCAATTAATACCTCTATAAGAGTAAAAGCTATAAAATTTTCTTTACGAACCATTATTTCAAACACCCTTTATTAAATAATTCCAATAATAAAGCTTTCCTTTACTTTATTCTATTATATTAATTATCCATTTAATTAAATCAAAAAGAAAACTCAGGTTTTAAAATTAGTAAATTCCTCTACACTAAATAATTTCATAAAATACAGAAGAATAAAAACAATAATTAAAAATACAATTTGATATCAAGTTAAATGTTGAATTAATAAGATTATTTATATTATTATGTTAAACAACTTTGACTTATCGAAAAATTCTACCATTTTTTAATCACATTAACCAACTTTTTTGGATAAAACTACAAAGAACAATACTTTATCATTATAATGTAAAGAACATAGGTTAAGCCCTAATTAAATTCAGATTCTACGAAGGGGATAACGAATAGGCGAACTAAAGTTTTATAATAATTGAAAGTTTATCTACCTATTATTAATTTAAATTTATGTTACTATTTTGGAGGAAAATATGGAAGACGTTCCAAAAGTAGCTGTACAAGGAGAAGAAGGTTCTTTCAGTCAGGAAGCAGGCTTAAAATACTGGGGAAAACCTGTCGATTTTAAACCAAAACGAACTTTTGAGGAGGTTATTAAATCTATCGAGAATGATGAAACCGAGTATGGGATACTCCCTATAGAGAATTCATTAATTGGAAGTATATCAACAACCTATGATCTTCTTCTAGAATCAAACCTTTCAATTATAGGGGAAGTGATATCAGATGTTTCTCACTACCTACTTGGGATTAAGAAAGTAACAGTTAAGGAAATAAGGAAAATTTATTCTCATCCAGCGGCTCTTTCTCAGTGTTCCACTTTCTTAGAGAGCCTGCAAAATTGTGAAATAATACCTGTTTACGATACAGCAGGAAGTGCAATGATGTTAGCAAAAAATCGGGATGAACATAGTGCAGCAATTGCCAGCAAACTTTCAGCTAAGATTTATAATCTTGAAATTATTGCCGAAAAACTCGAGGATTATCCAAACAATCAAACAAGATTTATAATCGTTGCAAAAGCGGATAAAGAAACTTATCAGAAAAACTCAAAGACATCCATAATATTCACGACTCTACATCAACCTGGTTCACTTTTTCATATTTTGAAGATATTCAACGATTACGGGATAAACCTTACAAAATTGGAATCCAGGCCACATAAAACAGAACCATGGCGATACTACTTTTACCTCGACTTTGAAGGTCATAGAAGGGATAAATTGATAAACGAGGCCCTTGATGAATTAAGAGATCAGACTAACTTTTTAAAAATTCTTGGAAGCTATCCAATATGGTCTGAATCAAAAAAGGTTGAGAGGATACATATCACGAGTGGGAGTATTGAAGATAAGGATAAATCACACCTGCCTCTTTACAGCTACGAACGAAAAGGTAATTATACCATAATAACTCTTAAAGATTTTGATATGCCGGAGATTAAAATTGGTAATGGATCATTTACTATTATTGCAGGCCCATGCTCAGTGGAGGGCAGAAAACAACTATTTAAAACTGCTAATCTCATAAGAGAGTCAAAAGTATCCATACTTAGGGGAGGTGCTTTTAAGCCGAGGACATCACCGTACAGTTTTCAAGGCCTGGGGGAGGAAGGACTTAAATTATTAAAAGAGGCTAGAGAAAATTATGGTCTCTATATAATATCAGAAGTACTTTCACCAAGTGATGTAGAACTCGTAGCAGAATATGTTGACATACTACAAATTGGAGCTCGGAACATGCAAAACTTTACCTTGCTAAAAGAGCTGGGGAAGGTTAAAAAACCCGTTATGTTGAAAAGAGGGATGTCCGCCACAATCAAAGAGTTACTACTCTCGGCTGAGTATATTCTTGCTCAGGGAAATGATAAGGTTATCCTGTGCGAGAGAGGGATAAGGACATTCGAAACTTCAACAAGAAATACTCTTGATCTTTCAGCAATCCCTATCTTGAAAGAAAAAACACATTTACCAGTATTCGTAGATCCAAGCCATGGAACAGGGAATAGAAAGCTCGTGCTCCCCATGTCTAAAGCTGCTCTTGTTTCAGGAGCAGATGGTATTATAGTAGAGGTTCACTTTCAACCTGAATCAGCCTTAAGCGACGGTAACCAATCTCTTGATCCGGATTCATACAGAAAGTTTATAAAAGAGATCAAAGATCTTAAGGAAAAGCTCAGAAAGTAGGATGATTACTAAACTCGAGAAGATTCCATCTCTTCTAGTCACTATCAATAAACAAATACTCCCCATCATTAAGCTCCACTCTCTTTTCTGGGTTTCCCTTTCCCCAGATAACACAAAAAGCACCGATACGAGAACCTTCGGGTATATTCACCCCCTCCCCAACTATTGTTAAACCATTTTTCAGATGGTAGGAATGATTGATATCATGATTAATACTTCTTTGCGCATCATAAAAATCTCCAATTCTGCTTCCCCTACCAATAAATCTAGAGACCCCTTCCAGGATTAACGAGTTTTTGATAATAACATCCTCTTCAATTTTATTCCCCGGAAGTATAACAGATGATTCAATATGGCTCCCCTCTCCTATTTCAACCCCTTCAAAAATAACTGAATCTAACACATTCCCCAAAATCTTACTTCCGGGAGCAACATAGCTGGCTTTAACATTACCACCAATATATGCTTCAACTTCCGATAAGGATAACAGATTTCCTATTATTGAAAGTATTTCATTATTCTTCAAATAATCTAAAGTTTTAATATTTTCTCTGTAATATTCATAACCATCGCGCATCAAAAAGCTGTAACCATTTCGATCTGCCATCTTAACAAATCTTTCGAAAAGATATCTTCCAAATAGATCTTGAATAGTTTTTATATGGGTTAAGTCTTTTAAAAATTCATCAAAAAAATAATTCTTAGGCAAGTAGTAAAAGTCAGTAGGAATTTTATTTATGCTTAACTTAACAGGTCCATCTTCAATTTTCTCAAAATATTCTAGTTCTGAAAAAACCAGACTGGAAACTCTCGAAATAAAAATCCCTTTTGAATTAGTATTTTTCATTATATCTGCTATTTTCTCCCTGCCCTCCCATTCTGCAATAGAAACTTCAATCCCAAAATCAGCATATAGGGAAATAATATGATTTACAAAGGCTCTAAATCTATAGTTTCCCCAGATTGGAAGATCAAGAAAGGATTTATTATTAATAATACCAGGAATTAAATCACAGGATCTTTCATCGAAAAGTACAATTTTTATCATTTTTTATTTTATTCTCATATTTTATATGATTTTGTTGATATTTTCTCAATAAAAGTTATAATATTATTATATAAACTTAGAAACAAACAAAATATTTTAAGCAAGAAGATTTGCGATTCAAATTAAAAACAAAGGCTTCTGTCATATTTTAAAACATTAGATTTTTTAAATCTAAATAATGCAAAGAGCTTTAAAATCCAGACTAATAATAGACAAGTAGACTTTGTGTAATGATAAAAACCTTATTTTGCCTTTTCGTTTTTATACCTATTAAAAAGTTATTTTAATTAATGATTAACCTTTTGATATTTTGAAAAAATAAAATCCGGTATTAATAAGTAAAATACCCAGTTTAGCTTGACCAGAAGATGCTGGTACAAAAGAAATAGCTTTGCCATACTTTTATTTTTTAATGAATATGACAAAAAGTATAAAAGGAATTCCAACATGGAGATATCTCCTAAAGAAAGAGTATTTCACATCGATAGAGAATGCTATATAATTTATCTCGGCTCTGACCCTGATGATTATAAGCCTTTTCTAAGAATAGGAAACTCCCCTTTCCTGCCGGACATCATAAAAAAGAATATATACTATATTGTAATCACAGATTCCTTAACAGGCAATCCCCTGGTGGAACCTGATAACATAAACCTGGAAAACATACATGAAAATAAATATGTTGGCGATAAAAAGAGCCTCTCAGAGTTTTTCAAATTCCTATATTGTTTTAATATAAAAACTGAAGGATACCCAATATCTGATAGTCTTAAGACTAACGAAAACAAAGCTGTCATTTCCTATTTTGAAGATGGAAATTTAACCCTTCATTACAATAAAAACTTAATTTTTGATCTTAAAAAGAGGGAAAAAGAGGATCTCCATTTTATTGAACTTGCAAAAAACATAAAAAATCAATTAAAATTGGACCCATTATTTCTGGGTTATAACTTTTTCAGTTCCGTAGACTCTGGATTTATTCATATAAAAGAATCTATTATTTTTATAAATAGAGGCAATTTTTTTGCTGATGAACTACCGGACAATTATTTTGAAACTCTTGCACATTACAGGCTTGATCCTGATCTAATAAAGGCAGTTATTAAAGAAGGAGCCGACAAAAACTTAGTTAAGATACTTAAAAGGAAGCTAATCCTTAATGAGAAACTTGATATTATCCCAAAGAGTAAGGATAAAGTTATTGAGTGTACTGTAAATCTTTTTAGAAAAAAGAAGGATCTATTTCGAATTACAAATGAAATAAACTCAAATGAAGTCTCTATAGCACATGAGGATGGTCTTGTAAAGATTAAAAATAAGAAATCTAATAAAGAGTATATAAAAGAAATAATAATCACTAATAAGAGAAAACCTCAAAGTGTATATATAGAAGATTCAAAAAATAGTTTATCCAAAAATAAAAAACCCTTCTATATTAGCCGGACATCAAAAGAAATTACTTATAAAATTCGGCAAAAAGTTTATCATCATCCCTTAATAGAGGGAATACCATATATACTTAATGATGATTCAGAGATTGATATAAAAAAAACTGAAACCATTATCAATGACACCCTATCATTTTTCAAGAATATTATAAATACACAAGAAACATCTCTTTGTAATTCATTCAAGTTATTCTTAAAATCAGAGTTAAAGGGTGATGAAAAACTAGCAGACAACTTTCTGAAAGCTTCAGAAAGGTTATTAAAACGTACAAAAATAACTTTGGTGGCATCTATATTACTTCTTTCAATAATAAATCTTGCAAAGTATGCATTATTGATTAAGAACAATAAAAAAGTTCTCGAAAGATTACTGGCAATTGAAGATAAATTAAAAAATCATATAAATAGAATTGATCAGCCCAACTTGTTTATTCCTTTAGTGGCTAATATATACTCAAATTTTCCAATAATTATTTTCTCGCTATCAAAAGTGGGACTTAGTTCTACAGATTATCAATATTCAATCGATAATGAAAGAGAAATAGGAGCATTTTCAGGGGCTAATCTAAATATATTCGAAACCAGTAGATCAAAGCTGGAAAACCTTATAGAGAGTTTAATGGAAAGCAGTATTGCTAAACCAAAAAAACACATTCTAAAATCTGGAGAAAAAAAAGAAGACCTTTTCAAACCTGTTACGGAAGCATTAAAAACAAAAACTATAAGTGAAATTACAGAAATTGAAAAAGTTGAAACAAAGAAAGTCCAGGATATTACTTCTCCTACTAATAAAATATCCAGACAGGTCAAAACTGAGACGAAAATATCAGGTACAGTGGTTCCCAAAAAGAAAAAACAAAATAGAAAAAAATTGGTATTGATGATTATTCCTATTATTTCTGCTATAATGGCACTTGGACTGTACTTTGCTATGAGCTCTCGAATAAAGATTGTAGGACTCAAAGAGAAAAAAGCAATTTCAAAAAATTTTAATTCAAGTAAAGAATCCTCCTCTACCAATATGGAAAAAACCTCCACTAAAAACAAAAGCATGGAAGAGACATCAGAAAAAAAAGAATTGACAGCGGAGAAAACTTCATCCTCTGAAAAGGAAACATCTAAATCAGAAACAGGAATAAAAAAAGACACCCTTTCTAAAAAAGGAATAGAAACATTTCTTGATCTGGGATATATTAAAATAACAATACTTGATGTTTATAAACTTACCAATAAAATAGCTAAATCAAACGGCTATAGGACTCTAGACAATCCAAATGAGTTGGGCAAAGACCCTAATTGGATATATCCTGGAAACAGGTTAAAGTTGCCCGATAGCGCTGTTTACACTGTGAAAAAAGGCGATACAATCTGGTATATTGCTAAAAGATTTATTAAAAAAGAACTCGATAGCGACTGGCCCGAATATCGTCAGTTACAGCATAGGATAAAAACTGGTAATTTAGATAATAAAACTAAAAGTGATATTCTTGGTAAATTAATGGAAATGAAAAATAAAACTTATAGCGAAAATTTCAAGAAATTGCTTGATAATCTCATAAAAGATTTAAATAAGTAGTTTATCAATTTATATATCATCTTTGAATTTTTTTCTGGATTTATCTTTACAAGATGGATATAATAATTTATCATTGATAGTTAGTTGAATAATTAATAATTCAATTATAATTAAATGATTTTAGTAAATACAATTTAGTATTTTAGAAAGGAGAAAATTATGGCAGGCGATCTTCCAAGAAGTCCAAATGTATTTCACCCTTCAAAACCCTCTGCTGTTGGTTCAAGAAACAGCCTGGCTCAGGAAGGAAGAAATCAGAATGAAGAGTATAGACGATTAATAGAAGATGAAACAGAAAGGGTATTAAAAGAGATTGCAATTAAACTTCCGAAGGAAGTACTTGAGAAACTAGAGGTAATGGGGGGCCTGAAGCAAAAACTCTACAACTACTTCAATCAGAACTTTCAGAACATGTTCAACCGTTACATTGTGACAGCTGAAGATGAGATGGCGAAGAAGATTAGAAACTTTGTCGACAAAGAGGAGATGAAAACCCTCGCAAGATACACACCAAAAGAAATAGCTGAAATGCTGGATCAGATCGGCGGAGCAGACAAGTTTAATACTGGTGAGATCGAAAAATCCATTGTAAACATGTACGGACATCTGCAGGGCCATATTCAGAGGGGTTTAAATGATCTTGAGAATGAAACAAATGCCCTTTTAAGACAGAAAACTGATGTTGGCGCGTTTATCAGAGGTGAAAATGCATATTCAATTGTTAAATGTGCATTTAAGGATAATGTATACAAGCCGAAAACTGTAACGGATGTAAAACTATCAGTTAATATTCTGGACTCTGAGCTAATCAGCCCCATTTTTCATTATCAGGTTACCGTTGAATATCTGATAAAGGACCAAATCTCCAAAACAATCCTTGATTTAATAGATCGAGAAGTTGAGCGGTTTAAGGCTCAACTGGTTGATGAGGGAAAAGAAGAATTAAGCGATGGGGAAATTATGTTTGAAAAGATGAAAAGGGTTCCCCAGTACACAGATGATGATAAAGAGGATGAAAAGTCAAAGAGATATACCTTCCTTGCCAAGAGCCTTATGGATAAGATTGAGGGTTTAAGGGCTGAAATCGATCAAAAAGACTATGACCCTCTTAATATTCGTGAGAATCTAAAGAAGATTGTTGATATGGAAAACATCAGAAACAGGGGTTTCAACACTGCTGTTAACTCTTTAACATCAATACTTGATACCAGCAAGATGGGATACCAGTATATCGAAAACCTTAAAAATGCAAGAGAGGTAATCATAAGGGAATACGAAGATACAGATCCTACAAGTCTCCCCGATGAAAGGTATCAGATAAGATTAAAATACTACGATCAAGCACAGCTGCTCAAAGAGAGAGAGGCTTATGACAAGCAGATGGAGGAATTTAAAAAGGAGATAGAACACCTGTGGGATGTTACAGAAATGGTATATCAATCCAATAAAAAATTCCTCAAAGTCAATGATTTTGATGACATAGCCAAGAGGATGAAAAATAAAATCAAAAGAAAGATTAAGAGTGTAACAGGTGAACCTCTGTACGAAGATATGAAAAAAACATGGAATGAAATTATGCATATCAAAGCAGATGATACCGATGTTGAGAAACTCAACAATACCTATCTTTATGAAAAAACTCTTTTAAAGAAGATGTTGAGAAAAAATAAAGAGAAAATACAAAAGATCTATGGCTATCAAAACCCAAGGATGAGGGTTTTACTCGATGAAAGAACTGATTTTCTTATTAAGGAGTTTGAAGAGTTCGACTATCTAATTAACCCCTATCATATTCAGCCTGGTCTGATCCTTGATATTGACATCACAAGCATTAAGAGGAAGAAATTCACTTTAAACGGTATGGCAAATGTTCTTAATGAGTTCTTGCATGGCGTATCGAAAGGCTTCCAGGATGCTGCATTTGCGTCATTTACAAGGAGAAGATCAACAATCAGAGAGGATATCAATCAGAGTTTCGCAGTTACCGATGAAACTACAGGTGAACCAACTATGTCCTATGCCGAATCACTCATGAAAGAATCAGAAGGAAAAACTTCAAGGTCCAGTAAGGCCAAGGGAAAAGCAGATGTAACACCCAAAAAGAAAAAATCTGATTTAGATGATTTGAAAGAGCTATAAAAATGACCAATGACTTAAATTTTTTATCAACGAGGGCGGGATTTAATACCGCCCTCCGCCATTTTAAGATTGTCTCAAGATACCTGAGTGAGATGTCTGAGGGTGAAAACCTTGCTGATCTCATTAACGATTCTCTCGATGAAAAAGAGATTGGGCGACATCAGATTAAATCCATTATAAATGCATTAGCCGTTGACAAGTTTGGCTATAGATATATCTCCCATAACCTTGAGGAAAATATCTCTGAGAAAGATAGAATTGAAAATATCTCCAACAGCATTTCAAAATGGGGAAACATTCAATTTATCATGACGTACTATAATCCTGAAGAAGGAGTTTTTGTAATTAACCCGAAAAAGAAGTCGCAATGGGAAATTATATTACCCCTCATTTCTGATGAGCTGGTAGTAATATATGCGAATACAAACACTCAGAATGAAAAGGCAGAAATAAACAGAAATATAGCAGAATCCGCAATTAGAGATTTTATTCAAATTCTTTACAGGAAAAAAGTAAAACCAAAGAAAGATTATTTAGGGGTTGAAGAAAAAAAGGAAGAAGCACCTGTAACTCAAGCCGCTGCTCCTCGAAGAAGGGCAACCCCCAGATACTCAGTACAGGTGACCAACGAACTATTTCACAACGGTAATGTTGAAGCGTGGAAAAAGATAATTGAAAGCTATAAATCCAAATACCCAGATCTCGATGTTATGATCTGGTATGATAATGAAAGAATAAATGATATAAATGCCCTATTTAAATGGGGAAAGGTAAAACATGGTGGGCTAATATTTTTCAGTGTTGTTGGTGAAAATATAAAGGATGTTTCAAAACTTCAAAGATATCTTTTTGAAGGGGCCAGTCCGAGATTTGAGGCATTTCTTAAAGGCGGAATTGGTAAGGTTCTAGATCTATTTTAGCTATTTAGTCAAGCCAAAGAAAACAATTCATAATGTAAAAATCCTGGCTTTATGCTCGGAATGACATGTGTCCAATAATGATCTAATATGAAAAGTTTGTATTTGTTGAAACATGGTTAAAATGGGGATAGCTATATCTGACTTTTTATAGATAATCGATAAATTAAAATATTCTTAGGGGTATAACTATTCCATATCGTAAAAGTTGGGTTATTGCTTTATTTAAATTTTTGCTTTATACAAATGGCTATATTATAAAATATAAAGTATAAAAATGAATTTCAATTAAGGTAAGAAAATATGATGAAATACTACTTTTTTAGCAGTACAGAGTATATTGATGATCCTGAAATCCAGGAGAAAATTGGTATAAGAGGCAAAAGAGTAATGGAATTAGCCTCTCTGGGGGCACCAATTCTACCGGGGTTCATAATTCCAAACGATTCACTTGCCGAACTTATAAAATCTTCTTCAGAGTCATCCAGTGAAGCAAAAAAGTTTATCATTGAACCAATTCAAAAGCTTGAAAGAATTCTGGGCAAAAAGTACAACGACGAAAAAAATCCTCTTCTCATTAAAGTTGTTGAAAGCCCGGTTTTAAATATGATTCATGCATTTTCGATACATAATATTGGCCTCTGTGATAAAACAGTGGGTGGTTTTGCAACTTTTGTCGGTGAAGATTTTGCCTATCATGAATATATAAATGTCATAATAAAGATTATTGAGTTAGAGAAAAGAACAGCAGTTGATCCTGAAAGACTTGAAAAACTCAACATTCTCTACGATGGATTAAAAAAGTCAAAAAAACAAAAAAAATCAAAGGAACAGATAGAAGAGGCCAAAACTCTCTATCCTCCTGAGATTTTTAGCAATGCATATGATCAGCTTCTCTTTGTTTTAAAACTTTTCTACAATTTTTTCAAGGAAAGTACCAGCAACATCGATTCCTCCATGTTAATTCAGGCAATGACCTTTGGAAATTACGGCGAGGAAAGTTATTTTGGAAGCTATTATACCAGAAATATTGTAACCGGAGATAGAGAGGTAAGCGGGCAATTTTTCATAAATGCTTTCGAGGCAATTGGTGAAGGGAAACCAATCCTTGAGCTGGATTCAGAGTACCTTAATGTGTTAAAAACACTTGCCAGGGATATTGAAAAATACTTTAAAGAAATAAGGCAAATTAGATTTACAGTGGAAAATGGGAAACTATGGGTGATTGATCAGGTGGCTGTTCCCAATAAATCTACGCAAGCAGAAATAAGAACTCTTCTGGACCTTCATTCTCAAAATATAGTAGATGATGAGTTTGTAATTAAATCTATAAAACCCGGGCGCCTATCAGAAATTTTACATCCTGTTATTGACCTGGAGAGCGCGAAAAAGTTACCAAGTGTTGAAGGAGGGATAGCTGGTTCAGTAGGCGCAGCAGTTGGACAGGTCTATTTTTCCACTGAAAAACTAATAAAAGCATATAAAAGAGCAATACAGGGAAGCCTGAATACAAACTTTATTCTGGTTATGCCAGCCACATTTGCCGAAGATGTAAAGGCAATAGAGATAGCCTCTGGTGTTTTAACTTCAGAAGGTGGTTATGCTTCCCACGCACCTGTTGTAGCCAGAAGCCTTGGAAAAGTAGCTCTTGTATTTCCTGACATAAAGTTTGAAAAAGATTATGCTGTTATTGGTGGGAAAAAGGTAAAAGAAGGGGACTATATTTCTTTAAATGTCCCTTATTATGACACTCCACAGATATATTTTGGCAAGGTTGATTTAATTGAACCATCACCCGAGGGAAGTGGATTGCTCGAGTTTTTAGAGATCGTACAAAATAACATAGGCGAGTTTGATGTTCATGCGAATGCAGATCAACCAAAAGATGCCCAGCTTGCAAAACTTTTCAAAGCACAGGGGATTGGCCTCTGCAGGACCGAGCATATGTTCTTCAACGAAAAGAGAATAAACACATTTAGAGCAATGATTATTGCCAATTCCAAAGAGGATCGTATCAAAGCCCTCGATCAATTAGAAGAGATGCAGGTAGCTGATTTCTATAAACTTTTTAAAATAATGGAGGGCCTACCTGTTACAATTAGGCTTCTGGATGCTCCTCTTCATGAGTTTTTGCCTCATACAAAGGAAAGTATGAATGATTTTATAAAGTTTATGAAAAAGATAAATCCAAAACTTGATGAAAACGAAATTAGAATCCGATGTGATATGCTAAAAGAGTTTAATCCAATGTTAGGTCATAGGGGATGCAGGATTGCTATTTCCTATCCTGAAATATACAATATGCAAACCAGGGCGATTTTCGAAGCTGCCTATTCACTAAAAAAAGAGGGTATAGATGTTAAACCGGAGATAATGATCCCTATAGTTATGAGTTCTAATGAGATAAAAACAATAAGGTACGGTAAAAAGATTGAAGGTAAACAGATCGTTGGTATAAAGGAGATAGAAAAGAGTGTAAGGGAAAGCTTTAAAGCCGAACCTATTGATTATAAGGTTGGAACGATGATAGAATTACCAGCAGCAGCTTTACATGCTGACAGAATAGCTCAGTATGCCGATTTTTTTAGCTTCGGAACAAATGACCTGACCCAAACTACAAACGGATTATCAAGAGATGACTTTAATAACTTTTTCTCTGATTACAATGAGTTTGACCTATTAGAACATAATCCATTTAAGATCCTGAGCGAACCTGTTAAAGAATTAATTTCGCTTGCATCACAGCGGGGAAAACTTACAAGACCGGATATTGTTATGGGCCTTTGCGGTGAACAGGGGGCAGAACCTATAAATATACCATTTATCAAAGAGGCAGGGTTAAACTATGTAAGCTGCTCACCATATGGAATTCCAATTGCAAAACTATCAATAGCTCAACTCGAATTGGAGAAAAAAGAAGAGAAGTAATGGCTTTAGGTAAAAACCCCCTAATAATATAAGGGATCATATTTCTTAAAATTTGGTTTTTGCAAAATAAGATGTAAACTACACCAAAAGGTAGATTACTGTTATTCTGAGCCTTTATAGATCAAAGAGGGAAATCCTTTAATTTTTTATATATTAGAGAAATTCTCGATTAGCTCAAAATTAAAATGGATTTCATTGCCTATCCTGAGAGGGGAAAAGCCCGTTTTAAGGTAATTTCATATAATATTTAATTTAAAGCATAATCAAGTTTTAAGCTTTAAGGCAATTATATCAAGCTTATCCGATGCATCTTCCATTTTATTTGAAATATAGTTTATATGGAGAATCAATTCTCTCAATAAAAGTTTTTCGGAAAATTTCTTTATCTTTAATTCTTTAAATACCTTCGTATTGGTTTCATTTAATAAATCTGGGGTATGAATGTTAATAGCATTTTCTAAATGACCTTTTTCAAACTCAACTTTATTTCTAATATCAACTAATACAAATTCGGGGTTATTAGTTT
>Ga0164318_10001422_pt1 | contig 21286 bp, 18 predicted proteins | sample GuaBasSedimGuay9_FD_113734 | JGI IMG/M metagenome (GOLD analysis project Ga0164318, IMG submission 113734) | Subseafloor sediment microbial communities from Guaymas Basin, Gulf of California, Mexico - Guay9, Core 4571-4, 0-3 cm | ecosystem: Environmental > Aquatic > Marine > Hydrothermal vents... | reverse complement strand
ATTCAGGAGAAGAATTAGTTGCTGATACAATAGTAATATCAGCGGGAATAAGACCCCGATTGGAACTTGCAAAAAACACAGATATCAAAATCAATAAAGGAATTATAGTCGACGACTTTATGGAAACTTCGGTAAAAAACATTTATGCCGCCGGAGACATTTCAGAACATAATAATATTTGCTATGGATTATGGCTTCCTGCAAAAGAACAAGGCTTTATTGCAGCACAAAACATGACCAATCTTAAAACAAAATATTCAGGCTCAAAAATAGAAACCCGCATGAAAGTCACAGGAATTTCACTATTTTCTGCAGGAGATATTAATAAAAATGATGCTTTAATAAATAGAATTACAAACAATACTTCTTATCAAAAAACCATAATAAAAAATGACAATCTTATTGGTGCAATATCAATAGGAGATTCTAAATCAGCATCAACATTAGCGAAAATATTTGAGGGAAAAACTGAACTTAATTCTTATTTAAATTTAGACGGTAATTTTAAAATTAACTAATAATAAAGATTATATTTACAGGCTATTAAAAACAGAAACCATAAAATAATTTATTATGATTAGAGCTGAGATTAAAATTCTTTCGGTAAATATTTCTGAAAAAAAAGGCACTATAAAAGTTCCTATTAAAGAAATAATTCTTGATAGCAATGGTGTTAAGAGTGATGCGCATGCAGGAAATTGGCATCGACAAGTAAGTCTTCTGGCACAAGAGAGCATTGATAAATTCATAAAGTCTTCGGGCAGAGAAATAAAATTTGGAGAATTTGCCGAAAACATCACAACATCAGGTATTGACCTTTGGAAAACTTCGCCAAAAGACAAATTAATAATTGGTGATGTTGAGCTGGAGGTTACACAAATTGGCAAAAAATGTCATGGAAGCAATTGTGCTATTTTTAAAGAAGTTGGCAATTGTGTTATGCCCAAAGAAGGCATTTTTGCACGTGTTATAAAAAACGGAATAATAAAACCAAATGATAAAATAAAATATATTCCTTTTACAAAAAATTAATAAAAAATATGAAAGCAGTAAAATTAAGAGACAACATTTATTGGGTTGGAGCTATTGATTGGGATTCGAGAAATTTCCATGGTTACCTTACTCAACGAGGCATAACATATAATGCCTATCTTATTATTGATGAAAAAATCACTCTTATTGACACAGTAAAAGAGCATTTCTCAGATGAGATGATAAAAAGAATTTCATCAGTAATTGACCCATCAAAAATTGATTATATTATTTCGAATCATGTTGAGATGGATCACTCGGGTGCAATACCAAAAATGATGGAAATTGCAAAAAATGCCGAGTTAATAACTTGTCCGAATGGCGAAAAGGGATTAACTGCTCATTATAAAAGAAATTTTAATCATAGAATTGTTAAAACCGGCGAAGTTTTAAATCTCGGCAAACGAAACCTGCAATTTGTTTTAACACCAATGGTTCATTGGCCTGATAATATGGTTGAATACATGCCTGAAGAAAAAATTCTGTTCTCAAATGATTCCTTCGGGCAGCATTATGCTTCGTCGGGAAGATTTGATTATGAAAATTCTAAAGACATAATTATTGATGAAGCAAAAAAATATTTTGCAAATATTGTGCTTCCCTACTCTGCTCAGGTCAGAAAAGAACTAGAAGTTGCCGCAAGCCTCGACATTGAAATTATTGCATCGAGCCACGGTGTTGTTTGGGAAAAATACACTAAAGAAATTATTGAAGAATATAAAAAATGGGCTTCAAACAAAATCAATAAAAAAGCAGTAATTATTTATGACACAATGTGGCATTCGACCGAAAAAATGGCTTATGCAGTTCAGGAAGTTTTTGAAGAAAAAGGGTATTACACTTCAATGAAAAATCTGCAAAATAATCACATCTCAGATATTATGACTGATTTGATTGATGCAGAATATATTTGTGTCGGCTCACCAACTCTCAACAATAACATTATGCCAAACGTAGCTTCTTTTCTAACATATTTAAAAGGATTGTCGCCGAGAGGCAGAAAAGCAATAGCTTTTGGTTCTTTTGGATGGGGCGGTCAAAGTGTTGCGCAAGTAGCCGACTACCTTAAAGATTCAGGATTTGATGTTATTAATATGTATAAACAAAAATACATTCCGGCTGAAAATGATTTAATTAATCTGAAAAATAAATTAACTGAAGATTTAGCTTCTAATTAGCATCTGTCCATAAAGTCGGCTATTTGTCATTCAGAATTGAGGCACGAGAGAGGAATCTTTTTTTTAATTGAAGGGGATTCCCTACGGTCGGAATGACAGTTTGAATAAAATTTCGTTGACTTTATAGACTGTCACTAATTAGTGCCTGAAAGAAAACTACTTGTTTTTAAGTATTTGATAAGAAATCGCCAAAGACAAGGCTTTCGAAGTGTTGAAAATCAAGGAATTTACTTTTGTAAATGACTGTTTTCAACACAAGAGTAACGCAGTATTTGGCGTTTTCTTGCAAAGACTAATTAATAAAAATATGGAGAGAATGCATGAATTAGAAACAACTTTAGAGTTAATAAAACCGGATGTAGATAAACGCATTAATGATTTCAAGTCTCTCTGGATAAATGCTGATGAAAAAAAATTGTTTCAGGAATTGGCATTTTGTCTTCTAACACCACAATCGAAAGCTCAAAATGCTTGGAAAACAGTTCTTATATTAACTGATAATAATCTGTTATTTACAGGACAAGCAAACGAAATATCAGGATATTTAAATTATGTGAGATTTAAAAACAATAAAGCTCGCTATATTGTAAAAGCACGTGAGCAATTTTTTAATAGCAATGAGGGAATAAGAGAAACATTATTGAAGCTATCATCAGTAAAAGAAAAAAGAGAATGGTTGTTAAAAAATATTACAGGCTATGGCATGAAAGAAGCAAGTCATTTTTTAAGAAACATAGGTTTTGTTGAAGATGTTGCAATTTTAGACAGACATATTCTAAGAAATTTAATAAATTATAATGTTATTGCAGAAATCCCAAAATTGCTTACTTTACAAAAGTATTATGAAATTGAAAATAAAATGAAACATTTTACTAAAACGGTTAATATTTCATTAGCTTATCTTGATTTTATTTTCTGGTATAATGCTAAAAATGATTTATTTAAATAATAATTGAACAAATAAAAATGAAACGAATTCTTATTACCGGAGCTAGTGGTTTTATTGGTAGCTTTATGGTTGAAAAAGCAATAAGCAAAGGATATGAAGTGTATGCAGGCATAAGAAAAACAAGCAGCAAACAATATCTTAAAGATAAAAGAATAAAATTTATTGAGTTTAATTTTGCCGACAATAATGATTTATTAAGAATCTTTTCCAATCTAAAAAAACAGAACATTAAGTTTGATTATATTATTCATAACGCAGGAATAACCAAGGCGAATAAGAAAAAAGAATATTTTACAATTAATTATCAATACACAAAAAATATTATTGATGCTTTATTTTATACAAATTTAATTCCTGACAAATTTGTTTATATGAGTAGTCTTGCTGCACACGGGCCTGTTCAAAAAGGTAAAAAAATAATGAAACTTTCTGATAAGCCAGCTCCAGTTACCTCGTATGGAAAAAGTAAATTAAAAGCAGAAAATTTAATTACTGCTAAAAACAATTTTCCTTACATTATTATTCGTCCAATAGGTGTTTATGGTCCTCGTGAAAAAGATTTTTATATCTATTTTAAATTAATAAAAAAACATTTACAGCCTTTAATCGGATTTACTACACCAAATGTAAGTTTTATTTATGTTAAAGACCTTGTTAAGGTAATATTTACTGCTTTAGAATCTGACATAAAAAATAAAACTTATTTTGTTAGCGATGGAGTAATTAGTAATTCAATTACATTAGGCAACACTATTAAAAAGCATCTTAACAAAAAGACTATAAAAATCAGAATACCAATCGGCTTATTAAAAATTACAGCATTTTTTCTCGAACCAATTTATGGTTTGTTTGGAAAAACTCCGACTGTAAACTTTGAAAAAATTAATGAATTAAAAAGCAGTTGGATTTGCGACATAAAACCTCTTGAAAAAGACTTTAATTTTAAAGCCGATTACAACTTAAACAATGGAATTTATGAAACTACTCAATGGTATAAAAAAGAAAGCTGGTTATAATCTTTATCCTATTGATATTGCGACAATTATTTATATAATAGTCTCAGCAATTTACATCTGTATTGGTTCATCAAAACTTGAAAACGAAGCATCTCATTTTATTATTCGTTTAGCAATTTTATTTTTCATTTTTTTTATTGCTTTTATTAATGATAAATATGATTCTGAGATATTAAAATTAATAAGAAACTTCTACCCTATTTTATTATTGAGCTATTTTTATGGTGAGACAGCTTATATGAATAATATAATTTTTAATAATCTTGACCCGTATTTTGCACATATTGAACAATTGATTTTTGGCTGTCAAGTAAGTATTGAATTTTCAAAGCATTTCCCGCAAAAATGGTTTAACGAATTAATGAATTTCGGCTACTTCTCATATTATTTTTTAACATTCACAACTTGCTTTGTTGCTTACATTACTAATCGCGCAAAATCATTTAAAGTAATATTTATTGTTGCAACATCTTTTTATATCTACTACATAATATTCTCAATATTTCCTGTTGTTGGTCCACAATTTTATTTCAAAGGCTCAATGGCAACTATACCCGATGCTTATTTTTTTCACGATGCTGTTAAATTTGTTCAAAAAATTGGTGAAGTACCAACCGGCGCTTTCCCAAGTTCTCATGTAGGAATGGCTTTAATATTTTTATATTTAAGTTTTAAATTTTTACGAAAACTGTTCTATTATATATTGCCTGTAATTATAATTCTTTGTTTTGCAACAGTATATATAAAAGCTCATTATCTGATTGATGTTATTGCCGGAATAATCTCTTCGCCAATAATTTTTAAATTAAGCTCTTTGGCTTATAATAAACTTGAAAAGATAATGGCTAAAAATGGTAGCTTATCGACAAAGTCCCAATAGGTCCGAATTTTGAACTAAACCCATCATTATTTTTTGTTGTAGTATTTTCGTACGGATAAGAAGGATGATTGTTTGCGTTTTTTTGAGTAAGCTTTTCATAATAAACTTCAAAAACAAGCTGTGTTTCTGTTGATATTGATAACTTTGGGGTAATAAAATATTTAATCCCCATAAATGGATTAATTCCATAAGTGTTCATTTTATCTTCAATTGAGTTAGTATATAATACTGTTATCATCGAATATACAGTATCATTAACATTTGGATAATATCGTTGTTCATTCACATTTGTTGATTTATTGCTGAGTTTTGAATATGTATAACTAAAATCGATGCCATAATAAAACTGAGTTCTTTTTAAATTTCTATGCGCCTCATAGCCTAAACAAAATTTAGTTCGAGTATCGAAATACTCAGTTGAATTACTGCTATTGGAGCTATAATTTGCTTCATCATTATCTGAATTATAATTAAAAAAAGCTTGAACTCTAAAGGCTGCACTATTATTAAAAATATTGTATTTATATGAAATCCCGAATAAATGGTAATTATCGGTATTTGATAAGTTTTTTGGTGTATATATGTATGGCATATATATCAACTCCATTGGATAATAATCAAGATAAAAAGGGTAAGGATAATAATTAGAATATTGAATCTCCTCATTCTTTTGAAACAAGTTGCTAATACTAAAACTTATCTCATTGCGAGAAGCAAAATATTTTTTTACATTATCTTGTGAGCAAAGCTTATTTACAAAAAGCAATACTATTAATCCTAGTATAATAATTATTTTATGTGCTTTCATTTGCTTGATTTTTTTATCTCTTTAATAAATAATTTTAATTTATCTTAGAACAAATAATTTACTGAAATTAAGCATGAAGATTCAAAATAATTTTGTTCTCCTGCATAATTATTCCTGTTATAAATATAATGTTGGTTTCTGTAACTGTTCTTATATGATTTTTTACCAAAAATTAGTTTAGTTTCAGCCGAAACTGACAAATTATCTGTTACAAAATAATTCACCCCAAATAATGGACAAATTCCAAAATTCTTAACATGAAATATTTCATTATCAACTCGATTTCTTTGATAGCCAAACAAAATATCTGAGCCATAATAAATCTGAAAATATTTTAATTTTATATTTAATTGATAGCCTGAAAAAAAGTTTGTACTAAAATTTATTACATCTCTATTTTCATCATTTTTGCCCGAATCATATTTATAGAATAGATTAAATCGAAAAGCATGCTGTTTATTATGAATTTTCAATCCAACACCTAATTTATTATCCTTATTATTTTGAAAAAGATAATTATCAAACTTATTTGTATTAGTATAGTTTAATTTTTTATTCTCTTGCTTAAAAAAAATATTTTTTAAACCAATGCTTAATTCGTATTTCTTATTGTTTTGGGCATATCCATTTTCAGTTATTAGAGATATTGATGAAATAAAAAAAAATATTTTCAGATATAGAATCTGCTTTTTTAAAAACATATTTCTAATTATAAAATGAGTCCAGTCTAAAAAGGTCTTTTTTGTCATTCCGAATTTATTTCGGAATCTTTAACTTTCATGGTATCAGTAGATTCTGAAACCAGTTCAGAATGACAAATAGGTAGATACTTGCTTTTTAGACTGGACTCATAAAATTAATAATTACTTTATTGTTTTATTAAGACGGTAGAAAGTGAGGAAAGGTTGTTTTATTAAAATTAGTTAAACTAATTATTTTTAGCAAATTGGTCTTTAATAATTTGCAGACCTTCAATAAATGAATGTGGCTGATAATCTAGCTCAGTTATTGCTTTATTAATATTAAATCCTGTGCGAGGTGGTCGTTTGGCTTTTTGGTTTAAATCTATTGAACTAATTTTAGAAATTAACGATTTATCTAAACCGAAAAAATCGGCTGTTGCAATAGCAATTTCATAAATCGACATAAAATCTTTTCCTGAAACATGATAAATACCTTCTTTCTCTTTTATTGCTGCATAAACACATGCTTGTGCTAAATCTTCAACCAAAGTAGGTGTTCTAAACTGGTCGTCAACAACGTTTATTGGCGTATTGTTTTCTAACGATTTTTTTACCCATAAAACAATGTTTGAACGACTGCGATTTTTAGTCAAACCATAAACCAAAACAGTACGAATAATTGTCCATTTATTGACATTTGATTGAACAATTTTTTCACCTTCCAACTTTGTTAAACCATAGTAACTCACAGGATTTGGAGCATCATCTTCGGAATAATTTCCGGTTAATCCATCAAAAATAAAATCGCTTGAGATATGAATTAAATGAATATTCAACTCATTAGAAATTTGTGATAAATAATTTAATGCCTCAACATTAACCTGCCAAGATTCGGTTTTATTATCTTCACAAAAATCAACATTAGTAATAGCTGCTGCATTAATTATTGTATCTGGTTTATAGCGTTTTATTATATAATCAAGCTCTGTCTTATTAGTTATATCAAGCAGTTCGAAAGTTGTATTTTCCGAATCAACTAATCTGTTATGATTTTTCGATGTTGCTATTAATCTAATATTTGGCGTTTGTAATAATTGCTCAACGAGTTTTTGCCCTAATAATCCATTGCTACCTGTAACTAATATTGTTTGCATTGGTGTTAATAAAGTATTTGTTCAATCTGTTTAACAGTATTATCTATTTCAAATCTTTTTTCAACAATCTCCCGGGCTTTGTTGCCAAATTTTTCTCTCAATTCATTATCATTAATCAACAAGTCAATTTTGTCGGTAAATTCATCAATATTAAAATCATCAATTAAGAATCCTGTTTCTTTATCGGCAATTATTTCGGGATTACTGCTTACGTTAAACGCAACAGTGGGCTTTTTACAAGCCATGGCTTCAACAATAACATAACCAAAACCTTCCCACAAAGATGTTAGCAAAAAAATATCGATGCTATTCATAAATGTTTTTATATTCTCAACAAAACCTAAAAATACAACTTCATTTTCGACTTGTAATTTTTTTGCATAAGTGCGAAGTTCGTTGTTTAATTCTCCGTCGCCGGCAATTAATAATTTGAAATTAATATTTTTCGATTTTAATTTTTTCGCAATTTCTATCAAATACTTTTGTGCTTTTTGTTTCGAGAGCCTTCCGGCAGATCCGAGAATAATCTCATTATTCGCTTTTGTATATATTTTTGATGTTGTCTTGTCATACTTTTTTAAGTCAATTCCGTTATATACCAATTTTACTTTTTTCTCATCAATCATATTTGGATTATTGGCATTAAGAGTATTCTTTGTCTCATTTGAATTGACAATAACTTGGGTAATAATTTTTTTGAAAAGAAATCTGTTTAAAAAAGAATTCTTAATTGGTATGGCACTTCCTCTGCGATATATAATATTATTAACTCCTGCAAGTTTAGCAGCCACCCCCGCAGCTTTTAAATCTGAAGGTAAATTTAATATAACCGTATTGATTAAATGATTCTTAAATAGCCTGCTAATTTTTAATATTTTAAAAGGATTTAAAAAACTAAAGTTTGAAATTTTTATTGAAATAGTCGGAATATTTGAGTTAACTGCTTTATAATAAAGTTCACTGTTATTATTTGTTACTAATATAATGTTATGATTTTTATTCAGTAAGCGAACAGCTATATCATAGTGCCATTTTTCGCCACCTCCCCATGCTTTACAACTATTAAAAAAACATATATTATTTTCTTCTTTCTCCATCTATAAAAAATTATTTCTTGTTTTTATTAAATTCTCTTAATTTCACTTGCTTCAAAAAAGTTGAATGCGCTGAATTTACGCTTATTACAAAACCGTAAAAACCATCGAGAAATCCTAATTTAATAAAATATGTTCGAACAAATTTCCAAATAGGACTAAAAATTATTTTAAAAAAGTTTGATTTTTCACCTTTTTCAAAGCGTGCCTGTGCTGCAATGTTTGAAAATTTATTTATTGTTTCAATATGTTGAGAAATGGAATAATAAGAATAATGATATAGGTCTCCAATTAAATGATATTTATTGCAGTCGGTGTTTAGTTCAAATTTATCGTGTGGATTTGTTCCTGCCCATTTTCCTTTTCTGCTATCCCACAAACGTAATTTTTTGTCGGGATACCAACCAGAATGCTTTATCCATTTACCACAATAATTTGTTAGTCGATTAAAATAATAACCATCATATTGCCAATTATTTTTTACATCAATTATTGATTTTTTAAGTTCTTCCGATAATTCTTCATCAGCATCAAGCGATAAAATATGAGGAAATTTTGCTTGTGTAACTGCCCAATTTTTTTGCTCTATATGTCCTTCAAATTTATGCTTAATAAATCTAATATTATAATTTTTGCAAATTTCTTGAGTTGCGTCCGAAGAAAAGGAATCGACAACAACAATATCGTCAGCAATATCTTTTACTGAAAGCAAACATCTTTCAATATTCTTCTCTTCGTTATATGTAATTATTACAACCGATAATTTTATCATAAAAAATTATTTCAAAAATAATATTTGTAATCTAAATTGTTTTATTATTCTTTTCTATTATACCCAAATAAAAATAAAGAGTAAAAGTAAGAAAAGAAAGTAACGCCTGCCTGTGTTTCTAAGGTATCTTCATTTAACATTGACAATAATGCTATTACTAAAAAAACCATAAGAAAGTAATCAGTATATTTTTTCTCATTAATAATTGGGAAAAAGATTGAAAAAAGGATAATTAAAAACCCAAAAAACCCGAAAGCAAGGAAAAAAGTAACAAACTGATTATGAGCTCGTAATCTCCATCTCTTAGATAAGGGTGAATTCATTTTATTGTATTGTTTGGCAAAAACTGTTTTCAAATCGCCTGTACCTATCCCAAATAAAAAATTATCTTTTATAATTCCAAACGATGCTTTAAGATATTCAAAACGTTGTGTTACAGAATGCCCACTCGGATTTCCTTTCTTAAACTGAACATCTATTTGCCATATAATTTTATATATTCTTGCAGGTAAACTTATTTTATTTTTATAAATATAGTTTGCATAGCCTTCCTCAATAAGTGTTATGTCGTGCTTTGTTAATTTTTTAATTCCTTTTGCATCTTTTCTATATCCTTTTGATGTTAAATACCTTACAATGGTATTTTTTATCTTTTGACCTTTTTTGTCAATACTGTCATAATCAATATTACTAATTTTATTCCACTCATTTCGCAATTCTTTTTCGGAGATATACAAATAAACATAGTGCCCGTTTTCAATTATTTTATTATTAAAATCGTGTTTGTATTTATTGCCGAGATTTGTGTATTTGTCAATAGTATCAGGATTAATTTTATCTACAGAATAAAAGTCTATAATTGATTTTGATATTAATGCCAATAAAATAATTGGCATAATAATCATAAAACCAATTAAACAATTCTTAATTTTCTTGTTTTTAAACCTATTAAAAAAATAAATCAAAGCAATGAAACCGGTAATAAAAAAAACAATTATTCCGGTAAACGATTGTAAAATAAATAAAAATGAAGAGAGCCAAATAATCAGAATTAAATAGACAACTTTTTCCTTATTTTTTATTTTATCTAATAAGAAAAAATAAACCAACGAAAAAATTGCAATATTAATTAATAATGAGAAGCGGATATGTGAAATAAAAATTGAAATGTCTCTAATGTCTGTTACTTTATAATTTACTAATCCTAATAATACAGATGTGCTAATTAATGTGCTTACAGTAATTGCTACAATAAAGAAAAGCAATAAAATTTTTAGTTGTTTAAAATTTAATTTTTGCGAAGTTCCAATAATAATAGGAAGTAATAATAAAGGTAATTTAATTTTTATATCGTGAAAAGCATATTGAAAATCGTTTGTGTAGATAAGTCCAACAATATGAACAAAGAATATAAGCAAAAATATTAATATACTTTTACTTTGCTTAATCTGCTTAAATCTTGACTTAAATTTATTTTCTAAAATCCAGTTTCCGGCTAAAACAAATTGCGATACGCTTGTAAGATATGGAGATAATGGCAAACTTACAGCAAGTAATATTAATCCGAAATAATAAAGATTAAATGACCCAAGAAATTTAAAAATACTTTCTTTTTTCGAAATCATAATAGCTGAAAATCCCTTAAAAAAAAATAAAAACGACTAATAGAAAACATTAAAGAAGCCTTTTTTAGGTTCATATTCTATGTCACCTTCAATTTGAATAACATAAAAATAAGTTCCCGGTTGAACTTTTGTACCATCAGGAGTTCGTGCATCCCAACATACTTGTTCGGCAGGTTCTGATTTATACATAATACTACCCCACCGGCTGTAAATTGTGATTGAAATTTTCACCCTTCCATTTGAGCTTATGCAAAACAAATCGTTTAATCCATCATTATTTGGTGTTACTACATTTGGGACATCGAAATTGTCAACAACAATAACATTTTTAGTTATATCATCGTCACAACCATTAACATCTGTTATTTTAAAATAAACATTATAAGAGCCTTTATCAGGAAATTTATGAATCGCAAATGAACTGTCTGTACTTATAATTACTGATCCATCATTAAAATTCCATTCAAAAGAATCTTTAGTGGTATCGCTTAGTGAATTATCTCGAAATCTTTTTGAATAGCTTGAAAAGCGAATACTGTCAACAATAAAATCTGCAACAGGGTTTTTGTGAATTGTAATAATTTTTGATTTTACATCGGTGTTTGTGCCATCGCTAATAGTAAGCTTAACTGTATACTCACCTACACTATCGTAAGCATGTTTTACATTTTGTTCGGTAGCTGTTTGTCCATCGCCAAAATTCCATTGCCATGAATTTATTGCCACTCCTGACGAGTTATCAAAAAATGAAACGGTATCTGCTTTACAAGTAATATTTGAAAAAGTAAAATCAGCAAAAATTTGTGCTACAGAAAACTGCGCTATTAACATAAAAAAAAGAACTGTAATATATTTTGTCTGAAAAAACCTCATTGTTTATTTTAATTTATACAAACTTAAATAATTATATTTAATTTTTTGTAAGTTTACTACTAAATGTTTTTTGTGAGTTTATCTACAATTTTAAAATTACTAAAAAACTCTTTTGCCACGACTCTAATAACAGTATATGTAGGTATTGCCAAAATCATACCGGGAATTCCTGCAAGACTTCCTGCCATTAATATTACCAAAAATATTTCTAAAGGATGAGCTTTAACGCTGCTTGAATATATTAATGGTTGAAACAAAATATTATCGATCAACTGAACAATAACAAAAACCAAAGACATATATGCAATTAATGGTAATAATTGAGACGAAAACTCTAAATCAAAATTTGTGGCAACTCCAATAATTATACCAAAAAAAGCCCCAATATATGGTCCTATATATGGAATTACATTTAACAATCCTGCTAGGAGACCTATAACAATAGCATGATTAAACGTAATTCCTACAATTGTTAATCCTGTGCTTACTAAAATAATGACAAGCAAAATTTCAATTAATATGCCAATAAAATATCGCGACAATAAATGTTTAATAGAGTGTAATATATGACGTACACCTTGTTCTTTTTTTACAGGAACAATTGCAAGTATTCCCTCGGTAAATAATCCTTCTTCTTTTAAAAAAAAGAATGTTATGAAAGAAATAGAGAAAAATGCTATTAATAAATTGCCTATAATTCCTGCAATTGAACCAAAAAATGAAGACAGTTTAGAAATACTAAAAACCTCTATAAATTTTGTTGTGAGATACTCTTGTATTGATATATCTTCGGAAGCTATTCGATAATTATCGAAAATTTCCTGAACTTTTTCTATTGGATTTTTCAAACTCTGGAATAAACCATTTATATCTATTGATGACAATTCATTTACTTCGTTCACAATTAAAGGAATGAAAAAGCGAAAAAAGGATATGAAAATTACCCATAAAAAAATTATGGTAATAGTTGCACTTAATGATTTAGATAGTCGGAATTTTTTAATTCGTAATTTTGTTAAAAACTGCACTATTGGATGACCAACTAATGACAAAACCGCAGAAATTAAAATATATGCTACTATTGATTTGAAATACCAAAGAGCATATACTAACAAAGCTACGCCTAAAAATATTAAAATATACTTTATTGTTTTATTCATCCAAAGCCTCAATTATATAAACTGTGAATCCACTTCGAAAAGCTGCTAAGCGGTTAACTTTACAACAAGACTAAAAGCTATAAATCTGTACGTCAGCTTATTACAAATCCGCTAAGCGGCTACAAATAGATAACTTTAGTTTTCGGAGTAATCTCAACTGTTAAAGATAATATTTTTTTTTCGATTGTTATAAATTTTATAAAAAAATAAGCGAAGTCAATTGACTTCGCTTGTATTAAAATTAAAAAAAGAAGTCTGATAAATTTTATTCTTTATTTACTGTGTCATTAACATTTAAAGAATCAATATTTTCATTTATATTAGTTGTATCTATTGTTATTTGTGGTTCAGCTTCTTTAATTACAGGTTTTTGAACATTTGCATTTTGTCTATCATCAGAATCTTCAATATCAGGCACATATAATTCTTTTTTCACGTATATTTTAAGATAATTTTTAAATTTACTGTCACGAAAAATAAAATAATTTTCACCAACTGTGTATGCCTCAACTTTATATTGATGGGGTTCGAGTTTTTGGCATCCTTTTGGTGTTTGTGTGCACTCAACACTCTCTACTTCTCCCGATTTTAAATTTATTTTTTTATATCTGTTTTTATAAATGTCATAATTTACATAAAAAAACTTGCCCTCTTTATCAAAATAGCTATTGTATAATTCACACCTGTTATCGTCAATTTTATACTTACCAACCGGTTTCCATGTGTATAAAGTATAAACTACAATATAAACGTATTTGCTTTTTTCTGCTCGAAAAGTTGCAGCAAAATAGTAATTGTTATCATCTACCATAATTTCGAGAACCTTACTTTTTTTATGTTTTGGTCCCTTTATCCTTTTCTGGAATCGATATCCTGTTAAATCAGTAGTGCCTTTATATTGTGCAGACGCATTAATAAGAACAACTCCAAATAGTATTAAAAAAAATATTTTTTTCATTAGTATGGATTTATTAACAATTTGTATATAGGAACTTATTTTATTTTAAACGAAACTTTTTCAAAATTAATATTTTTTAAACCCTTTAACAAAAAAACATTAACATCGTCAATTATTAAGTCATTAAAATTTTTCGAAAATTTTTCTTAAACTAATTTTTTCGTTAATAATCTGATTAAGTTTAATAATCTCAACTCTATCTTGCTCCATTGTATCTCTATAACGTATTGTAACTGTATTATCTTCTAAAGTCTGATGGTCAATGGTTATGCAAAATGGTGTTCCAATAGCATCTTGACGGCGATAACGTCTACCGATGGAATCTTTTTCATCATATTGACAGTTAAAATCGAATTTTAAATCGTTAACAATTTTATGAGCCATATCAGGCAAACCGTCTTTTTTTACCAATGGTAATACTGCTAATTTTACAGGAGCTAAAAATGGGGGGATTCGCAAAACAACTCTCTCGTCGGTATCTCCGTTATCTTTTTTAATTTTTTCTTCACAATAAGAATTAGATAATATTAATAAAAACATTCTATCAACTCCGATTGATGTTTCAACAACATATGGAACGTAGCTCTTATTTAATTCACTATCGAAATACTGTAATTTTTTGCCTGAGAAATTCTGATGTTGTGATAAATCGTAATCTGTTCTTGAATGAATTCCTTCAACTTCTTTAAAACCAAAAGGAAATTCATATTCAATATCGACTGCAGCATTTGCATAATGTGCTAATTTTTCATGCTCATGAAAACGGTATTTTTTATCATTAATACCAAGAGCTAGATGCCATTTTTCTCTCTTTTCTTTCCAAAAATCAAACCATTTTTTTTCCTCACCCGGACGAACAAAAAATTCCATTTCCATTTGCTCAAACTCTCTCATACGGAAAATAAATTGTCGTGCAACTATCTCGTTACGAAATGCTTTCCCTATCTGAGCAATACCAAATGGCAGCTTCATGCGACCTGATTTTTGGATATTTAAATAATTAACAAAAATACCTTGTGCTGTTTCCGGTCGTAAATAAATTGTGTTTGAATCTTCGCTAACTGAACCTACTTGTGTTTCAAACATTAAATTAAATTGTCGAACATCTGTCCAATTTTTTGTACCTGAAATCGGGTCGTTAATTTCACAATCGACAATAATTTGTTTTATGCCGGCTAAATCGTTATCATTTAATGCTTTTACAAATCTATCCTGAACAGTTTTTATTTTTTCTTTATAATCAACTACACGTTTATTTGTTGCAACAAATTGCTCTTCATCAAATTGCTCACCAAAACGCTTAGCTGCTTTTTTTACTTCTTTTTTTATTTTAGCTTCAATTTTTTGAATATAATCTTCAATTAAAACATCGGCTCTGTATCTTTTTTTCGAATCTTTATTATCTATTAGCGGGTCGTTAAAAGCACCAACATGCCCTGAAGCTTCCCATACTTTTGGGTGCATAAAAATCGCAGAATCTAATCCAACAATATTCTCATTTAAAAGCACCATCGATTTCCACCAATATTCTTTAATATTGTTTTTTAACTCTACCCCATATTGTCCATAATCGTAAACAGCACTTAATCCGTCATATATCTCGCTTGATTGGAAAATATATCCATACTCTTTTGAATGTGCAATTATTTTCTTAAAAAGATCTTGTTGGTTCATCTATACTTTATTTTTATTATTAAAATTAATGAGGCAAAAGTAAATCATTTTGTTTGTTTTTCATAAAAAACACTTTCTTTGTACCAAATTTATTTTTTTTATAAGTGTTAATTAAAACAATCTCATTTTTATAACTTTGCAAAGTTAAAATTATATTTCAAAAAAATATGGTAAAAAAATATGACTTTTTAGTTTTGGGAACAGGTGTTGCAGGTTTAAGTTTTGCTTTAAAAGTAGCAGAATATGGCAAAGTATGCGTTGTTACTAAAACTAATCTTGAAGAAACCAACACAAAATATGCTCAAGGCGGGATAGCTGCTGTTACATACAAACCTGACAATTACGAAAAACACATTAACGATACTTTAATTGCAGGCGATCATTTTTGCAATGAACAAGTTGTGAGAATGATAGTTAAAGAAGCTCCAAGTCAAATTAAGGAATTAATTAACTGGGGTGCTGATTTTGATAAAACAAAAAACGGCAATTACGACTTAGCTCGCGAAGGAGGACATTCAGAACATCGAATTCTTCACCATAAAGATAATACCGGATTTGAAATTCAGAGAGCTTTAAGTAAAAAGGTTAGAAATAACTCAAATATTGATATTTTAGAGAATCATTTTGCCATAGACTTAATTACACAACACCATCTTGGCAAAACAGTGAAACGTTACCATACCGATATTGAATGTTACGGTGCTTATGTTTTAGATTTATCTAATAAAAAAACACATACAATTCTTGCAAAAAAAACATTAGTTGCTACCGGAGGAAGCGGTAATATTTATAACACAACGACGAATCCTGTTATTGCTACAGGCGATGGTGTTGCAATGGTTTATCGCGCAAAAGGAATTATTGAAAATATGGAATTTGTACAATTTCATCCTACTTCACTGTACAATCCTGATGAACGCCCATCATTCTTAATTTCTGAAGCAGTTAGAGGTTTTGGTGCTATTTTAAAAGACAAACACGGCAAAGAGTTTATGCTAAAATACGACAAACGAGGCTCACTTGCTCCTCGCGATATTGTTGCCCGTGCAATTGACAACGAAATGAAAACATCGGGCGAAGACCATTTATATTTAGATTGCACTCATCTCGATATTGAAGATTTTAAAAATCATTTCCCAAATATTACAGCTAAATGTTTATCAATTGGGGTTGATGTAGCCAAAGACATGATTCCTATTGTGCCTGCAGCTCATTACCAATGTGGTGGAATAAAAGTTAATATGGATGGTCAAACCTCAATTAATAATTTATATGCTGCCGGTGAAGTTGCTTCTACAGGCTTGCACGGAGCCAATCGATTGGCTTCAAATTCTTTGATTGAAGCGATTGTGTATGCAGATAAAGCAGCAAAACATGCATTAAACGATTTAAACAACATTAGTTTTAAAGAAGGAATTCCTGAATGGAACAAAGAAGGAACATCACATCCCGAAGAAATGGTGCTTATAACTCAAGACTATAAAGAAATGCAACAAGTAATGAGTAATTACGTAGGAATTGTACGTTCAAATTTACGTCTGCAAAGAGCATTAACGCGGCTTGGAATAATATATCAGGAAACTGAAGATTTATATAAAAAATCGACCTTATCTTTACAACTTTGCGAGCTGCGAAATTTGCTAAATGTTGGATATCTTGTAATAAAAATGGCTCAAGAAAGACATGAGAGTATTGGCTTGCATTATAACATTGATTACCCTTACAAAAAAAATATTAGAGTATGAAAAAATTATTTTTAAAAAAAATATTCATTTTAAGTCTTCTGTCTGTTTTTGTTTTTGCTGCTCAGGCACAAAAAAGTAATTGGTGTGGAACAGTAAATTTTGACCAAGAAGCAATTAAAAAAGACTCTTCAATTTTAGAAAAAAGAGCTAAACTTGAAAAATTTACAAAAGAATATTCTTCAAGAAAAAAAAATACAGAAGAAGATGTATTGATTATTCCTGTTGTTTTTCATGTTGTTCACGACTATGGAGAAGAAAATATATCAAAAGAAAAAATATTATTAGCCATTGATATTTTAAATAAAGATTACAGAAAACTCAACACTGATGTTTATCAAGCTATTCCTGAATTTAAAAATATTGTAGCCGATATAAAAGTTGAATTTCGTTTAGCCAAAATCGACCCTGAAGGTAATTGCACAGATGGCATTACACGAACCCAATCACTTGAAACTTACGACGCAGGCAATAGTGTTAAATATGCAGTTCCGGGCTGGGATAACACAAAATATTTAAACATCTGGACTGTTAAATCTATTGAATCGGGAGCTGCTGCATGGTCACATTATCCTGGGATTAGTGCAGCTTTAGATGGAGTTGTGAGTATTTATCGTTACATTGGTTCCGGTCATACACTAACTCACGAAATTGGTCATTACCTTAATCTTATGCATCCATGGGGAAACTCAAATGACCCGGGTTTAGAATCAAACTGCGATATTGATGATGAAGTTGATGATACTCCTCTAACAATTGGGGTTGTAAATAGTTCGTGTAATTTAGATCAAGTTAGTTGTGGCTCTCTCGACAATGTACAAAATTATATGGATTATTCATCTTGTGACGTTATGTTTACCGAAGGACAAAAAACAAGAATGCGAGCTGCTTTAAACTCATCTGTTAGTGGTAGAAATAATTTATGGAAACAGTCAAACCTTGAAGCAACAGGAACTAATGACAGTTATGCTTCACCTATTTGCAGCCCAATAGCCGATTTTTATGTCGATAACAAATCTGTGTGCGAAGGTTCATCTGTTCAATTTTTCGACAACTCATACAATTCTTCAGTAGACGCTTGGGCATGGTCTTTCCCAAACGGTGAGCCTGAAACATCTAACGAACAAAATCCTGTTGTAAAATATAATACTCCGGGGCTTCATACGGTTTCGTTAAAAGCTTTTAATTCATCTGGCAATAATACTATTAGTAAAAATAATATTATTAATGTTATTGATACTTTGATGGGCTATGCTACTCCTTATTTTGAAGACATGGAAAGCTCAGATTTCCCTGAATCATCGACTGACTACACTAAAAATTGGAAAATTGAAAAACAAGGAAAATTATCTTGGGAGCTACATTCAACAAGTAATAATAATTCAATAAGAGTAGTAAATTATTCAAATAGTTCAGAGACTAAATCAATTCTTATTTCTCCTAATATTAATTTAACGAATTTTGAAAATCCTAAAAACATTACATTCAAATTAGCTTATGCAAAAAGATCGAACTCTTCCGACGATGATCTAAAAATATATGTTTCTGATGATTGTGGTATTACATGGAAAATAAGATTCTTGAAAAGAGGTTCTCAATTAGTAACTAACGACGGAACTCTTGTTAGTTCTGAATTTATTCCTCAAGATGATGAATGGAGTGAAGAAAAATGTAGTTTGTCTTCTTTTGAAGAATCAAACCACATAATGATAAAATTTGTTTGTACAAGTAGAAAAGGAAACTGCTTATATATTGATGATATCAAAATTGGAGAGGAAGCAAATAGAGTAAATACTGTTAATCCTATCAAAAAAATAAAATTAAATATTAGACCTAATCCGTTCAAAAATGATGCTGTTATTGATTATTATCTTACACACAATAGCAAAACACAAATTATTATTACTGATATTATCGGTAATGTTATTGGTAAATTTTATAAAGAAGAAACTACAGGAAAACACAGTTTAAATTTAACTTCAATTGCACCAAATATAAATTCAGGAATTTATTTTATTAAACTACGAGTTAATAATGCACAAACGACAAGAAAAATTATTAAAATAAAATAATTTTTTAATTCAATAAATGAGACTAATTAAATAACAATATCCTATATAAAGACCTCTATATGAGGTCTTTTTTTTTGAAAATATTTTTGTTAAACTAAAAAAATAGTTGTAACTTTTTAAACCAAAACTTTTTATAAGCTACAAAATATTATGTTACAACGAAACATAAACAATCCAATTATTAAACCTTCAATGCTGACACCTTCGGTTGATGGTTATAATGTTTTAGGTGCTTTCAATCCGGGAGCAACCATCTTTAACAATGAGATTATTTTATTGATGCGTGTTTCGGAAAACTGTCCGCCAGAAAAAAATTTCATTAATATTCCTTACTATAATTTCGAAAACAATAAAAGTGAAGCACAAATTTTACGCATTAAAAAAGATGACCCACAAATTACTTTAAAAGATACTCGTGGCATTTTTTATAAAGGTAAAGATTACCTATCAACAATAAGCCACCTTAGGCTTGCAAGAAGTTATGACGGGATAAATTTCACTATTGATGAAAAACCATTTATTGCTCCGGCAAATGAAACAGAAAAATTTGGAGTTGAAGATGCAAGAATTTCAAAGATAGACGACACCTATTATATTAACTATACCGGAGTATCAGAAGACGGATATGCTACCATGTTAGCTACAACAACAAATTTTATTGACATTGAACGTAAGGGGATAATTTTTGCACCACTCAACAAAGATGTTACAATTTTTGAAGAAAAAGTTAAGGGTAAATATATAGCATTACACCGACCTGACAATCATGGTTTTGGGCTTCCCTCAATTTGGTATGCAGATTCACCTGATATTATTCACTGGGGAAATTACAAATGCCTTTTACGACCCGACAACTCAAAATGGGAAAGTCAAAAAATTGGAGCCGGATCTGCTCCTATAAAAACTAAACAAGGCTGGCTGGTTTTATATCACGGCAAAGGCGACAACAGCATTTATTCATTAAATTTATTATTACTCGACATTAACGACCCGTCAAAAATTATAAAGAGATGCAAAGAGCCAATATTCACACCTAAAGAAGACTATGAAAAAAATGGTTTTTTTGGAAACGTAATTTTTTCAAATGGACTTGTAACAAAACCTGATGGCACAATATTAATATATTACGGAGCATGCGACGAAACTATTTGTTTGGCTACAACATCAGTTAATGAATTATTATTTTTACTTAATAATCAATAATTATGAGAATAGCTTTTATTTCTACTTATCCGCCTATTGAATGCGGATTAGCAACCTACACAAAATATCTGACAGATGCTATGAAAAAATTCAAAAAAGAAATTTTCATTGTTAGTCAGATTGGAGCAAAAGGGGAAAACTCTTTTCCTGTTTATACACCTCAAAATAATGATATTGCTTACCGATTATTTCATGCTGTCGAAAATTTAGCCCCTGATATTATTCATATTGAACATGAGTTTGGGTTATATGGTTCAAGACGAGGTTTCCAAATAATAGATTTCTTGTTGCGTTGCAAGGTAACAGACACACCTGTTGTAACAACCTTACACACAGTGTTTAACAACCTTACTTATACCGAAAAAATTATTGTTCAACATATTATTGATAATAGTTATGCTGTTATTGTTCAT
>Ga0164318_10001421_pt1 | contig 21289 bp, 20 predicted proteins | sample GuaBasSedimGuay9_FD_113734 | JGI IMG/M metagenome (GOLD analysis project Ga0164318, IMG submission 113734) | Subseafloor sediment microbial communities from Guaymas Basin, Gulf of California, Mexico - Guay9, Core 4571-4, 0-3 cm | ecosystem: Environmental > Aquatic > Marine > Hydrothermal vents... | reverse complement strand
TCTACGGGTGAATTTTTGTCGGCTGTTCCTTTTTTGTTTTTAACATCAATAAATCCCATAATTATACTTTTTAAGTTAAAAATATATGCGCTAAACTCAATAATTCTTATGAACGTGTTATAAGTATGAGCAGGCGGGCGTTTTGAAACACTACCTTTTCAACTTACAACAGATATTATTTTATGTTTTAATTTCCATTTTACAAATTTCTGTCCGTTTGCTTATACTTGCTGTTGTGTGCTGGCGTTCTTGCCCTAATATTTCGGTAAATGCCTTTTCTAATTTTTCTTCGGTTAGTTACATTCTACTTTTTTCTTAACCATTCAGCGATAGGAATAACTTTATCATTGCCGTTTACTGATGGATAAACAACATATGTTCCATGTGACCTGAAATTACCTTTAAAATATTGATAGCTATCAATGTTAAAAATGTATGGGTAAATTTCAAGGTATTCACTTTCTGAAAAATCAGCATAATCCTTTTTTATAGGAAACAATGCAATGTGATCAATATACTTTGCCGCATCACCAAGACCAAGTTCCCAATTGCACCATTTTGATTTTATTGCTCCTTCGGTTGCTAAGAGAATGAACTTATGATTTTCTTTTATTTTCTGCTTAATCCTTACTGCTGTTTGACCAGATGTTGTCTTTGGCATTCCTTCATCTAACCAATCGACATAAACTTCTACACCATAAGTTTTTAAAAGAGATACTGCTCCTTCAAGATACTCTTTCTCATCGTGCTTGTGTGAAAGGAAGATTTTGGTTTTGAAAGTAGGACTTTCATTTTTAAAACTCCTTAGGCTTTCATTTAATGTCAGATAGGTCTTTGTTGACCTTCTTTGGTTCTTAAGTTGACTTTCTGTAATAAAGCTCATATTAATCAAGATTTACGTGAACATCATAAGATGTAGCATCATCTTTTATTTCAATAACCTTATCTATATAGTGGCTATAATTATTCCCATTCATAAAATCATCCCACTTAACAGTTTTTATCAATGATGGCTCATCTTTAGTGTGAATTTTTGTTCCATTACATTCGCGAAATTCTTTTTCGAGAATATTAAACATATTGTCTTTTAGTATTTTAAAAAGTTGAACTGTATGGTGAGTAATACTATTGCAATTTGGATTTGATGTATAATACCAATTGTAATTACCTGATTCATCAGGTAAGATGATTCCTAATACTGCATTCATTTGCTTAGTATTTCCACCTGTTGGGACAACTCTCAAAGAATATGAAATTTCCCAAGGAATCCATTGCTCCTTTTCGCTTTTGAGCGTTTCTTTCATTCCTTTTGAAATAACAACAATTGTAATGCTACATTGTCTAATTCTTTGTTTTAGTAAAGTTTCAATTTGACCATCAGAGAATTCTTCCAAACTTTCGCCATCTTTTTCTCCCAAATTAATATTATCCCTGCCTATTTTATCTTGAAGCTTATCGACATAGTCACGCACTCTGGTATTTCTGTAATTCCATTGCAGAACGTTATTAACTTCCTCATGATAGGTGTCTTGAAGCTTTGCTACCTTTTCATCTTTATACTTATATGAAACAAAAACTTTTTTTCCCATAGGATTAAATTTTATCAATTAGTAAATCTTGAAAGAGTGACATATAAGCGTAGTCATTCTCTAACCTTTTGTTTTTAAATTCATCAGGCAAATATTCACCGTAAACCACTTGTGATGCAGCACCTGTGCTTGCAATGGGCAAAACAATTGCCTCAGGATAAAAATCTCGAAATAGTTTATACTCATCTTCAATTCCTTCCATTCCTCCAATAAAAACACCTGCAACAACTGGATTTTCAGAAAACATTCTTTTCCTCATTAAAAGTAGGCTTGAATCCTTTTCCAAAGTATTTTCTGTAAGAATGACATTTTGAAATTTGTTATTATCCTTTGGAAAATGCTTTTTAAAAAATTCTGATTGATAAAGCAAAACGTGTTCTTGAATTGACAATCCGAGTCTTTGCATAACATAATAGATTATTGGCGTAATTGAAGGATGACCACCCCAAATTAGCCTGTATTTTGGAAGCACAACTGTTGTCAATGTTATCACAGCATCCCGTATTGCTACAATATCAGCAGAGTCATAATACTTAGGATCTCTTTCTCTTAACGGGATGCTTGCCGATAAAAAGATATTTTTTAGTTGTTCTTTAACCATACTTCAAATTCTTGTTTTTTGATAGTTTCCACATCAAGCCATTCATTGAGATAATCCAAATGTTTGAGCCATTTTTCCCTTATCCTGACATTGTCATAAATTAGATAAACCTCATCAACTGCATATTCCTGAATTTCTTTCTTTAGCTCCGAAGATTGATTGTAATCTGTTGACAATGGAATTCCAACAGAAGGAATAAATATTCTTCTCTTATCAACTCCAACATCTTCGGTAATAAATATTTGCGGCTGCACAGACATTTTCTTGCCATACTTTTTAGCTATACTTAGAAAGTTGGTAATTAGGCTGTCTTGCCTTGCGGCTAAATTTCTTGCTCTTAAGGATTCTGTTTGTTGAACTATTTGCAACACCCTTTCTTGAGTCAATTTTGAAAGGTCTTTATCGGAAAAGTTATTCTCTACAAAACCTTCAGGCTTTAAATTAATTGGTATGCAAACCTCCGCCATTTTCTCCAATGTGTGATTTGGCCAAACTAATTGCAGAACACCTATTTGCTTAACACTTGCTTCGGCTATTTCCTCCTTACACCACTTACTTTCTAAAAAATTCTTAGTATTCAAAAGAACAATTACATCACAATCGGTCATTCTGTGCCATAATTCATCCTGGAATGGTTCACCTTGTTTAATTGAATGAGTGTCTAGAAATACATCAAAATTATTTCTCTCTAATGCCTCATATAACTGAATTGCTACAGAACTGGATTCATCTCTGCGATAGCTTACAAATACTTTTCTTGTATTTCTTAATTTTCCGAATGACTCAAGTATTAGATTGACAACCTTGTCTTTTTCAGTAGGTAGGTATTTCAATCCATTTTGGTTCTCAAGTATTTTGGGGATTTCTACGGAGAAAGAATTAAAAAACAATGGAAGAATAATATTGCCTTCATTTAGCAACCGTTCAATCTTATCTAAATCATTAAAGTTCCCTGAATCATTCCCTATGTATATTGTGAAGGATGGCTGATTACCTTCATATTCTTTTTCAAAATTTCTGCTGTAAAGAATCTGATAGAATTCCTTTTGGAGTTTGAGTTCATCTAACCTATTTATAAATAAGTCAGTTATTTCTTTTTCTGAACCGTTATAACTTCCTAAAATTATCAGTTGATATTTATGTTTCATATCCTTCTGTCATAATTAATTTCTCTTTTCCTATTCGGTATTTGATCAATGTTTTCTGAGTCGTGTCCTTGTTACGCTTGCACACAAACAGCAGATATCCGCAATAATTAACAAAGCAACCACCAGTTCAACTATCCCTTCAATAAATATTAATACGTCTTCCAGCTTATAAACTTAAACCAAAAATCAATGCTTGTCAATACCTAAAAAAAGGAGGGTAAGCCCTACCAAAAGTGGTAGTTTTTTGAGGGGTGAAAAAATGTAGTCGGCTTATAATGTGCGGTTAAGCATTTTTGGTGCTTGCAACTTTTTTCATGCAATTTTTTGCGGGTTTTTCTGGAAACGGAGGGAAAACTGTTACAATCGTTGGTTTAATTATTGGATTTTTGGTTTTAAAATCCAACAGATTTATTTAAAATCTGTATTCGATTCGTTCTTTTTAAAGTGAAATTTATTAAGCTGATAAAGGAACCCCAGTCTTTTTTTTTGAGTTTCTCCTACATTTCATTAAATCATTAATCAAGCAGTTTGGAATTTTCTAGATAGGGCTACTTAAACCAGGGATGATTTGCCAGATTCTGTGCAGTTTCTTCTTTTGTAACCCGGATATATTTTAGAAACTCCTTTTCTGTTTTATGTCCAGAAATCTTCATAATATCAATAATGGGAATCCCAGCAAGGTACATATTCGTACATCCTGACCTACGGGCTGTGTGTGTTTGAATAAGCTCATATTTAAGATTGCTGCTTTTTACCCTAACACCACCCCGAGTCTGTTCAATAATCACTTTATCATTAATCCCAGCTAACTTACCAACCAATTTAATTCTGGTATTCAATTTGCTATCAAGAATTTTAGGGATATTAAAGTTATATTTTCTGAGTAGGATTGCCAGATTAGTTTTTATGGGGATATAGACTTTTTCATTCGTTTTTTCCTGAAAGAGTTCAATTATTTTGGGCTCTCCATCAACAAATTTGATATTTTCCTCACGTATTTTTGAAAAATCTCCAAATCGTTGAACAGTATTATAGCCTATTAAAAATACATCCCTTGCCAGATCCAGTACTTTTGAAAATTTAAGATTTAACTCATACATCTGTTGAAGTTCATCCTCAGTCAGGTATATTTTTACAACCTCCTCCCTTAAAGCTTTAAAATAGGCCTTTTCAGTTTCAAAATTGTTATGGAAATTTTCATCTCTTGCAGAACGCATAATCAGTTTAATATATTTGATGTGTCTGCCAATTGTGTTAGGCGTATAGTTCTTTGAATTGAAGAATTGAATGTAGTCATTGTAAAATTTCAAGTTGACATCCTCAAAACTGAATTCTTTGTTTTGTGTATGCTGAAACGCTTCAAACTGCGATTTAAAGCCAGTCATACATTTTAATGTAGCTGGCCGATACAGGGTCTTTTTTTGTGTTATACGGACGCCTGATTTACATTCGTCAACAAATTGCTGGATATAATCGAATATAGAAATAGAATCCTTATTTATTCCAGGATGATGAAACTCAAAAACAATATTTGCTAAAGTTTCTTTAGTGATTGCTGAGCCCGTATTGATTTCTTTAAATACGTAGTTTTTCAGATCCCGAAAATTTGATTCAAGGTCCTCTTTATCAATTGGAGTAAATCGATCTGTAAACCTAATTCTTTTACTAAACGATTGTGATTTATTATTCCAATATTCAGTGAACATCAAAAACTCAGTAGGAATGGTTATATCAATAGCTCTACCATGACGATAACGCAGGTATACCGATGCAAGGGCATTTTTATTCGAAGAACGAACAATAAGTTTTGCTGAGGCCATAACTCAATTTCATTTGCGCAAAGATAAAGAACTTATCTAAAAGTTTCCCCACATCTTCCCCACATTTATGAAAATAAATGAATATTCCTGAAACACGATGAACGATAAAAACATTTTATCTATCTGTTTTATAGCTTATTAAAATCTTTTTTCGAGATTATTTTATTTCATGAGTTCTCACAAAATTGGTACAGGTGGTACCACTTCTCAATAACATAACCCCCTGATAAATAACATTATCTGGGGGTTTTTGATTGTACTTTCCCCACTTCCCTACTGACAAATTACAAAGAAAGTTGGCTTAGTCACAATTAGCCCGATTAAAAACACCACCTTTGCAAATTATTCAAAACAAATATATTATGAACACTTTTGCTGAAATAGGGCTGTCTGATAGCCTGCTTAAAGCTGTTGGGGAACTGGGTTTTGAAAACCCAACACCCATTCAGTCCAAAACAATCCCTCATTTATTATCTTCGGAACAGGATCTGATTGCTTTTGCACAAACAGGAACAGGAAAAACAGCTGCTTTTGGCTTACCTGCCATCCAACTTACGCAAGTTGAAGACCGTAAAACACAAACGTTGATACTTTGTCCAACGCGCGAACTCTGCATGCAAATCACTAAAGACCTAACCAATTACTCGAAATTCATAAAAGGAATTAATGTTGTCGCAGTTTATGGTGGAGCCAGTATTGATACCCAAATTAGAGCACTGAACAAAGGTGCACATATTGTTGTGGGAACACCGGGCCGGACAAAAGATTTGATTAAACGAAAGAAATTACAACTTGGAGCTGTTGAGCGCGTGGTGCTTGATGAAGCTGACGAGATGCTGAGCATGGGTTTTAAAGAGGACCTGGATGATATTTTAGCTAAAACTGCCGACACCAAACAAACCCTGCTATTTTCGGCAACAATGTCGAAAGAAGTAATTGCCATCACAAAAAAATACATGAACGACCCTGTCGAACTTGCTGCTGCCCGTCAAAATACAGTAGCTGAAAATGTGAAGCATACATACTATATGGTTCATGCAAAAGACAGGTATGAAGTACTTAAGCGAATTGCGGATATTAACCCCAATATTTATGGTATCGTATTTTGCCGTACCCGCCGCGAAACCAAAGAGGTAGCGAACAAGTTAATGCAGGATGGCTACAATGCCGATGCTTTGCATGGCGATTTGTCGCAAGCCCAACGCGATGAAGTAATGGGCAGGTTCAGAAAGCATCAATTGCAATTATTGGTTGCCACCGATGTAGCAGCACGTGGCCTTGACATAACTGACCTTACCCATATTATCAATTATAATTTGCCTGATGAAGTGGAAGTTTATATCCACCGGAGTGGAAGGACCGGAAGGGCCGGTAAAAGCGGAACCTCGATTGCAATCGTTCATACTCGCGAGAACAGGAAAATAAGAGACATTGAGAAGAAATTCAAAATAAAATTCTCTAAAGAAACTGTACCAAGCGGCAAAGATATCTGTACCAAACAATTGTATGCGCTTATTGATAAAATTGAGAAAGTCGAAGTTGATAACAGTCAGATTGAACCATTTATGCCTGCCATCTACAAAAAGCTAGAATGGCTTAGCAGAGAAGAATTGATTAAACATTTTGTTTCGGCCGAGTTTAACAGGTTTCTGGGTTATTATAAAAATGCCAGGGATATCAATGTTTCTGATGATCACCAGGACGAAAGAAGAGGAAAACGAGAAAAAAGAGGCAGAGATGACAGAAAAAGAACAGCATTCTCAAGGTTATTCATCAATGTTGGTTCAAGAGACAAATTAACACCGGCGCGTTTGATCGGGTTGATTAATGAGGGTTTAGATTCCGGGGACTCAGAAATCGGTAAAATTGAAATTTTAAGAAATTTCTCCTTTTTTGAAATTGAAGCCCGGAAAGAGGGGCAACTGATAAAGGCTTTAAAAGACCATGAATTTGAGGGGAAATCATTGGCATTGGAAATTTCCCAGGAGAAATCGAAAGGCACTTCCTACACGAAAGAAAAGTCTGCAAAGAAAAAGGGCTATAAAAAACCGAAGGACGGCAAAAGAAATGATTGGAAAAAAAACAGTGGTGAAGGTGGCCGGCGTGGCAGAAAAAAATGGTAACGAATTCTTGTTTCCTATAAACTTTGAGACTTTTGTTAATACCTCAGCAAAAGTCGTGAGCCAAACCAAGATGAGCAATATTACCTGGCACATCAAATAAAACACGGCCAAAAAGCGACCATATTTATTAGTTTTGCGAATTATAAATTTTAATATGTATTCGCAATGAAAATCAGCTTGACTCTTTTAATCCTTTTCTTGGGTTCATTTTTCACCAACAGCCTTCAATCCCAAAACAATTGGAATTACCTCTCCCCTGTTCCCGGATCAAAGTTTATCAATCCGGAAAGTACGATTGTTTTTCGTCAGGGCGAGAAAATTAATAAATCCAGTATCGACAATCCCTTGATCAAAGTGAGCGGTTCTGCGAGTGGATTGATCGAAGGAAAATTGATTTTATCAAAAGATGAACGCACATTAATTTTCTATCCCAATACTGCTTTTCAGTACAAAGAATCTATAACTGTTGTATTGCCAGAAGGAATTGAAACAGTAAGTGGAATAGAAATGAATTCCGTTCGGTTTTCATTTACAACTACGAATGAAAACAACCTGCCACTGCTTCGCCAATATTACGAACAGGAGTACGAAAATGAAATTGCCACAAGACAAATTTCCGGACAAAATTCCTCCCCGGACCTTTCAAGAAAAAAAGAAAAACTAAGTGGGGCAATTGAACTTCCCGCAGATTTCCCGACACCACTGATTGTCGAATATGACAATCCCGCACCGGGTTACAATTTTGTATCACCACGAAGCTGGGGCCTTCAGCAACGGTTTTATTCGATAATAATGGACAGTTACGGAACACCAATATTCTATAGAAAATGGCCAATTGCGAACAACGATTTTAAAGTAATTTCGAACAACCGTCTTGCTGTTTGTGAATTCGACCGGAAAAATCCATTGGTGAATAAATATCTCGTCTTAGACAGCAAATACGATATTATCGACACATTGACCATGGGAAACGGATACCTTGTCGATCAGCACGATTTATTGATGGACGAAGATGGAAATCACTTTCTGATGGCTTACGATCCACAACTGGTGGGTATGGATACCGTAGTTGAAGGCGGCAATCCCAATGCTACAGTAATTGGATTTATTGTACAAGAACTGGATGCCGACCACAATGTAATTTTTCAATGGCGAAGTTGGGATCATTTTGAAATCACCGATGGAAACTTTATCGATTATACAGGAGCAAAAATCGACTATGTGCATGGTAATGCTTTCGAAGTTGATCATGATGGAAACTTGCTGTTGTGCTGCCGTGGAATGGATGAAATTACAAAGATAGACCGGAATACAGGAAACATTATCTGGCGCTTCGGACTGCATGCACAGAAGAACATGTTTAACTTCACTAACGACACCATTGGATTTTACCACCAACATAATATCCGGCGACTTGAAAATGGCAATATCAGCCTTTACGATAACGGCAATTACCACAGCCCTAAATTTTCGCAATCGCTTGAATATGCAATTGATGAAGAAGAACTAACAGCTACATTGGTTTGGAATTATGTCAATAATCCGCCTGTTTACGGAAGAGCAACCGGAAGTTCTCAAAGGCTCGATAACAACAACACCTTAATTGGCTGGGGGCTCACCTGGCCTGTAAGCGTTACCGAGGTTGACGAAACAGGGTCGAAAGAATGGGAATTGCATTTTCCGGACAGTGTTTCTACTTACCGGGCTTTTCGCTTCGACTGGAAAACAGATTTGTTTACGACAAATTGGGACACCATCGATTTTGGAGAATATGACGATTACGTACCATGGGTAAATATCATCAGACTGACCAATACCAGTGATAGGGAAATTACAATTACCGGCACATCGAATCATTTTGATTCATATACGGTGCCCACAACCATGCCATTCACTATTCCGGTCGGAGAATATTCTGACATCATTGTCAGCTTTTACCCAAATCAATTGGGACAAATCAATGATATTTTAACAATTTATTCCGAATCGCTTTTTGCCGATAGTTTACCCCAACTTATCGCACGCCAGGTTTATCTGAAGGGTTCAATAGCTGACAACTCGGCCCCCTTTGCAAGTTTTGAACCCGAAGACGGCAGCACCGATATTTCTCCGGATACGGTTATCACGATAACTTTTAACGAATCGATTGTAAAAGCTGATGGCAGTACAATTAAAAATTCTGACTTGATTGATCTTATTGTTTTGAAAGAAAATGACGAATCGGGTGAAGGTGTTTCCTTTTCAGCAACCATTGATTTATGGAAGAAAATAATTACTGTAAAACCTGACACATTAATCGCACTTCAAACTTATTATGTTGGTATTCCTGGCGAATCGGTTGCTGACAAAAGTGGAAATATTCTCTCCGAAACGCAAGCAGCTACTTTTACTGTTGAGGAAGGTTCAGGCGTTTACGAAGAATTTATTTCGTCAATCAATGTATTTCCAAACCCAACATCAGGGATTGTGCAAATTGAATTTACAGCGCCACGAGCAGACAAAATCACTGTCTTCAAATTAAGTGGTGAACAGGTTTTAAGCATTCATCCCGGAAACGGGAAAAAGATAAGTATTGACCTCAGTAATGAATCTTCCGGAATTTATCTTTTGGAGATGGGCTTTGAGGGAATATCAAAAACTGTCACCCTAAAAGTAATTAAACGATAACAATGAAACGACTATTAATAGTAACAGGCGGCGGCGATTGCCCCGGACTAAATGCAGTAATCCGCGCTATTGTTCACCGGGCTTCCAAAGAAAGGCACTGGGAAGTACTCGGAAGCATCCAGGCTTTTAACGGTATCCTTTGGGAACCTTCAGAAGTAGTGGTACTCAATACTAAAAAAGTAGCCGGTATCCATTTTCAGGGTGGGACAATTATTGAAACTACGAACAAAGGAGGTCCTTTTTCATGGCCGGTTAAAGATAAAAACGGGAACTGGAAAACCATTGACCGATCAGATGAAATGATCCGCAAATTACAAGCCATGCACATTGATGCTGTCATCAATATTGGCGGCGACGGATCGCAGCAGATTTCTGAGAAACTATTTAAAAAAGGCTTAAACATTATTGGTGTTCCTAAAACCATCGACAACGATTTGTCATCTACCGATTTTACATTTGGATTTCAAACTGCCGTTCAAATTGCAACAGAAGCTGTTGATAAACTGGTTACTACAGCTGCTAGCCACAACCGTGTTTTCGTATTGGAAGTGATGGGCCGCGATGCCGGATGGATTGCCCTGAATGCAGCGGTGGCAGGTGGTGCCGAAGTTTGTCTTATCCCTGAAATACCTTACGATATTCAAAAAGTAAAGGCTGCTCTTGAAAAGCGGTTTACATTCGACCGGGGCTTTGCAGTAGTTGTTGTTTCTGAAGGTGCTTTTCCAAAAGGGGGAGAAGTTGTAAGTGAGAATAGTAAAGAAGCAGGATACGAAAATCGGATACTGGGAGGCATTGCCCAGCAATTAATTGTCGACTTAAAAGAAGTAGGATTCAAACACGGAATGCGTGAAACGGTATTGGGACATTTGCAACGTGGCGGAGTTCCCATCGCTTATGACCGGGTATTGGCAGCACAGTTTGGGGTGAAAGCTTTTGAGATGGCATTGGCAGGCGATTTTGGAAAAATGGTCTCTTACCAACATCCCGATTTTGTGGCCGTCCCTCTAAAAAAAGCCATCGCCAAACCCAACCTGATTGGTAAAAACAGCACATTGGTAAAAACAGCCAGAGGGCTGGGCATTTGTCTCGGGAACTGATTCTGTTTCAAATCAACAATTAACACCTAGCTCATAACGCTTAACACCTAACGCTTAACCTTCCACTCACATCCCTTTTTTTATACTTTTGCTTTCATTATTAACTAAATCAAAATAGAATGGAAAATGTTGACAATTTAACCGCAAACACTGACAAACTAATGGCATGGGCGACAGAACATGGCCTGGCCTGGGGTATGAAATTACTGGGCGCAATTGTTGTTCTTCTGATTGGACTTTGGATTATCAAAGTTATCATGAACAAAGTAGGCAAAACGATGGAAAAGAAAAATACCGATCCATCACTCAGATCATTCCTAAAGAGCATGATGAGTATCACTTTGAAAATTCTTCTCTTCATCAGTGTATTGATGATGCTGGGAATTCAGATGACATCTTTTATTGCTATTCTTGGTGCAGCCGGCCTGGCAGTCGGTTTGGCTTTATCGGGTACTTTACAAAACTTTGCCGGTGGCGTTATGATTTTGATCTTCAAACCATTTAAAGTAGGAGACCTTATTGATGCCCAAGGCTATTTAGGTATTGTTGAGGAAATTGAAATATTTATAACAATACTGTTGACTTTAGACAACAAAACGATTGTTATTCCTAATGGCGGTTTATCCACCGGAGCATTAACCAATTACAGTACACAGCCTACCCGCCGCGTTGACTGGAGTTTTGGTATTGCTTATGGTGATGATTTTGACACAGCCAAAGCAATGATTCAGGGGTTTTTTGATGCTGACAGCAGAGTTCTTAAAGATCCGGAATCAACTATTTTCTTAGGCGAAATGGCTGACAGTTCGGTAAATATAACTGCCAGGGCATGGGTAAAAGGCGAAGATTATTGGGATGTATTTTTTGCTATGAACGAATTGTTCTACAAGAATACTAACAAACATGGTCTCAGTATTCCTTTCCCTCAAGTGGATGTGCATTTGGACAAAGTTTAAGGTTAGTCGCCACAATAAGACAATTAATTATTTTTTCAAGAAGGGTTGGCAATTCGTTGTCAGCCCTTTTTCTTGTAGTTTTGCTCTGAATCCAAAAACTGACTTAAACCAATAAAATGAAAAAACTTATCCTTAGTCTCTTGATCGTGGCTGCTACTTTTTTCACCAGCCAAGCGCAAAACAAAGTTTATGCAACCAGTAGTCTGGAAATGATTTTTTCCTTTGCTCAAACCAATAACAATGGAACTCCCGGTGGGAATATTTTACGCTGGGCACCTGTTTTCAATGTGCAGGTTTTTGGTAATGCTGATTTTGGAAAACACTTCGGATTGATTTTTGGCGGGGCTGTAAGAAATGTTGGCTTTATTTATCAGGTTCCCGATACCAATATTAATCTGAAGAAAAAATACAGGAATTACAACCTGGCGATTCCCATCGGGTTTAAAATCGGGAATATGCATAAGTTTCTATTTTTTGGTGGTTACGAAATTGAATTCCCTTTTCACTATAAAGAGAAGACATTCATTAACAATGCCAAACAAGACAATAAAATTACAGCCTGGTTCAGTCCACGTGTTCCTTCGTTTTACAATTCTGCTTTTCTGGGCGTACAATTCCCTTACGGATTTACTTTAAAATTCAAATACTATTTCTCAGAGTTTTTCAATCAGAATTATACACAAAGCGATGGTGTTCAGCCTTATAAAGGCTTCAAAGCCAATGTGTGGTATATTTCGTTGTCGTTTGCCATGTTTAAAAACAACCATATTTATTATAAAGAAAAAGCCGAAAAAAAGGCTGATTATTATTAAGACCTTCCAGCGTGCAAAGACCTTCCAGCGTTCGTAGAACCTGGAAGCGTCTAACAGGATTCAGCTCACAATGCTTCCAGGTCGTGCCGACTCTGGAAGGTTGTTCAATATCTTTGGCAGAATAATTGTATAGTTTTGTAAGCTCATAAAATTTACCATAAAACTTAAATCAGAAAAATGAAAAACCTATTGCTGATTATCATCGCAACACTCATTGCTATCCCGTCAATATTTGCTGAAGAAGAAGGCTTTCACTGGCCAAAGGAAATTGAAAGGAAAAATACAACAGTTACCTTATACCAGCCGCAATACGATGGTTTTAAAAATAATATCCTGGAAGGCAGGATGGCCCTTTCAGTAAAAGAAAAGGACAAAGAGCTCGTATTTGGTGCTTTGTGGTTTAAAGCCCGACTGGCTACCGATCTGGAAGAAAGAACTGCCGTAATTGAGAATATTGATATCGAGAGGGTTTATTTCCCGGGCATTGAAGACACGAGCAGAATTGAGCAGTTTTCTAAATTACTTGAAGAGGAGATTCAATCGTGGGATGTGGTGATGTCACTCGACCGCTTAACTGCCAGCCTTAAAGAAGTTGAGGACCTAAAATCACTTTCAGAAAACCTGAACAATAACCCACCGGATATTTATTTCCGTACAACGCCTTCTGTTTTGATAAGTATTGATGGTGACCCAAAACTAAAAGAAGTTGAAGGTGCAGGATTTGAGTACGTTGTCAATACACCATTCTTCATAGTAAAAGAAAAAAGCAAATATTACATCAAGGGAGGAAAGTTCTGGTATGTTTCAAACAGTGTTTCTTCAGGATATAAACATACGGAGAAGGTGCCTTCTGATATTGAAAAATTTGCTGCTGATAATATCCAGGAAGAAGAACAAGATTCTATCTCGAAGAGCATAACCGAAGCACCTGAATTAATTGTGGTAACAAAACCTTCTGAACTGGTCTCAACTGATGGAGAGCCTGATTATGCTTCCATTGAAGGAACAACATTATTGTATGTTTCAAATAGCTCGGAAGACATCGTAATGGACATCAATTCGCAAAACCATTATGTATTAATTGCCGGCAGATGGTTCTATTCAAAAAGTCTGAATGATGGCGATTGGAAATTTACCGAGCCCAAAGATTTACCGGAGGATTTCTCCAAAATACCCGAGGATTCAGATATGGCCGATGTACGTGCAAGTATCCCCGGAACGCCCGAAGCAGAGGAAGCATTGCTGGAGCAGAGTGTCCCACAAACTGCAACGGTTGACCGTAAAACAACTACGGTAGAAGTGCAATGGGATGGCGATCCGAAATTTGAAAAAATAGAGGGGACAGATGTGGCAATAGCCAAAAATACAGACAAAACCGTTTTATTGATTGATAAGAAATACTATTGCGTGGATGACGCCATTTGGTTTGTAGCCGATAAACCAACAGGACCATGGATAGTAAGCGATGTCCGTCCCGATGAGGTTGACCAGATTCCACCGGAATCAGAAGCCTATAATGTGAAATATGTTTACATCTACGAATCAACACCGGAAGTAGTTTATGTGGGATACCTTCCCGGATACAACTATTCTTATGTTTACGGCGGATGTGTTGTTTATGGAACCGGATATTATTATCGCCCCTGGTATGGTGCATATTATTACCCACGACCGGTAACATTTGGATTTGGTGTACATTATAATCCCTGGACAGGTTGGGGATTCTCTGTTGGTTTCAGCTATGGTTGGATTGGATGGGGTTTTCATCCTTACAGAAGGGCATACTTTGGCCCAAGAGGATATCATCGTGGTTATCGACATGGATACAACAGAGGCTATCACCATGGATACAACCGTGGTTATGCTCATGGTGCCAGGGCAGGTTATGCTGCGGGATCAAGAAATTCAAATGTTTATAAAAACCGATCAACCGGTGTAAAAACAGCCGACAGGGCGCGAACGCAACAAGGCAACAAAAACCTGAACAATAAAGCACGTCCTTCTTCAAAACCAAACAATGTTTATGCTGATAAGAAAGGAAACGTTTATCAACGCGATAAAGGTGGTAACTGGGAGAACAAGAACAATAAAGGCAGCCGTCCATCAACGCAACCTTCGCAAAAGCCAAGTCAAAAGCCAAGTCAAAAACCTGCTCAGCAACCAAAACAGAAACCCGCTCAGCAGCCTCAGCACAAACCTTCAACCGGACAGACGCAACAAAGGCAATCTTCCGGCATGTCTTCCCAACAGAGACAACAGATGGACAGATCACATCAAAGCCGGAGCACGGGTACACAGAATTACAACCGTTCCCGCTCATCTGGATATAGTGGTGGTGGAAGCCGCGGTGGTGGAATGAGCCGGGGAGGCGGTGGCGGTGGCCGAAGAAGGTAAGATTAGACTTAAGACTTTTAGACCTGAGACTATTAGACCTAAGAAGTTATTATTTGAAACAATGCTGTACAGCCGCGATGCATTGCGGCTTCGCAGATTGAGATTCTTAGACCCTAGCAATTCTAATTTTAATCAATGACGTACAGTTGCGATGCTCTACTGTCTGCTTTTTGTCCACTTGTAATTCTATTTAGCATCATTCTTAATTATACATTTGCACTTTCCATTCAATATCATTCTATATGGAAGCATCTTTGCTTATAGTGCCTACAATAAATTATCAATTAAGCTGTCAATCGGACGATAAATAATTAAAATTACAATAACATCAGAAGTATATCATTTTTATAAATAAATTCTTATTAATCATTTAAACATTTACACATGGAAAATCAAGTTTCTTCAAATTGGTACATGGTTCTTATTAAAGGAATCATAATGATTTTATTGGCAATACTAATTTTATCAAGTCCTGGTGGCGCATTAATTGCTTTGGGTCTTTGGATTGGTATAGGCCTTTTTATAACAGGTGGCGTTGAAATCTATCGGGGTTTCGCATTAAGAGCGGTGAACCCAAATTGGGGCTGGACCGTTTTTGGAGGGGTTCTCGACCTTTTCCTGGGATATATTTTAATGGCTAATCCGCTTGTTACTGCAGAGGTTCTTCCATTTGTTTTCGGTTTCTGGGCTGCATTTTATGGAATCTATTTAATTATTGATGCTTTTTCAGCAGATGGAAACAAGGGTATGAAAATTATATCAGGAATCCTTATTTTATTATTTGCCAATATTATTATGTTCAACCCGCTTTTTGCAGGTATGACCCTCGCACTTTGGGTGGGTATTATGATATTGGTTGCAGGTATTTATAATGTTATCTTTTCGTTTAGTTTAAAATAGTACAAAAGGATTTTAAAAACGATGAGCTTTCAGGTGCCAAAAAATGGTTATCTGAACGTAATATAGACTGGTCATCATATTTAAAAGCTTGGCCATAAAGACGCTCAGCAATAAAACCTTTACAGCCCTAAATTTTATTTGGGGCTGTAAAGGTTTATTCACAAAAGTCTGCCATAGGCGGACAGTCTATTAACAACATTAACTTTTTGGATAAAGCCTAATTAACCACAAGGTGAAATAGCATGAAGAAAAAAGAATATTATCAAGTGTTGAATGAGTTGCAGATTGAACTCATAAAGTTTCAAAGGAGCGTGATTAAGCAGGATGAAAAAGTCTGTATCATTTTTGAAGGAAGGGATACTGCCGGAAAAGACGGCACCATAAAACGCTTCACTGAGCATTTGAGTCCAAGAAATATGCGCGCTGTTGCCCTGGATAAACCTTCAGATAGAGAAAAACGTGCTTTATACATGCAAAGATACATAGCGCAATTGCCTGTTGGTGGGGAGATTATTTTTTTCAACCGCAGTTGGTACAACCGTGCCGGTGTTGAAAAGGTAATGGGTTTTTGTACTGAAAAAGAGCATGAAAACTTCCTGAATGGGATTGGCAACTTTGAGGAAATGATAACGGAGGCAGGTGTTAAACTCTATAAGTATTACCTTGATATTTCAAAAGATGAGCAAGAAAGAAGATTGGAAGCGCGAAGAAAAGATCCGCTGAAGCAGTGGAAACTCAGCCCTATGGATGCTGAAGCACAGGCATTATGGAATGACTATTCAGAAGCAAGAGATGAAATGTTTAATAGAAGCAGTTTTGACTTTGCACCTTGGCGAATTGTTCAGGCCAATGACAAAAAAACAGCACGCATCAATATCATTAAACACTTTTTGAGCCATATGGATTATGATGGAAAAAAAGAGAAACTTCTTAAGTATGATTCAAATATTGTGTGCGATTATGGTTAACAATTGAGACCTTAACAAACACTCAGAAAGACAGAACGCAGGTTTTATTAAGAAATAGTTTTAAATTTGGGACAAAAAACGTTAACACCATGGGAGATAATAATTCGCTTGCCAGCAAAAACAGCATCGCACTAAATATTGCCGCTATCATCATTATCATTGCAGGGGTGATGTATGCCGAGTCTCTGATTGCCCAGCTATTAATGGCTCTCTTTATCAGTATCATTTGTGCCCAACCTATTGCCTGGCTTCAAAAAAAGAAAGTACCGCAGGGCCTTGCTATTACAATTGTTTTTATCGCAATAATTGGAATATTTGTTGGTTTTGGCGAACTCATCGGTAAATCTTTATCCTCCTTTTCAGAAGATGCACCAAAATATGAGCAAAACCTTCGTGAAATGGGAGCTGCCATTTTTCAGTTTGCTGATAATAATGGCGTCAAAATTTCAACTGATGAAATGACGAAGCTGTTTGACCCCTCAAAGGTCATGAGTATTACAGCAGGATTTCTGGGGCAACTGGGTGGTTTTATGGGCAATGCATTCACCATTTTCTTCCTTGTGCTTTTCCTACTGATGGAAGTGGACAGTTTCAAAATTAAGACGACTGCAATCGTAAAAGGCGTCGGAGGTTCCCTGGCCTTTATTAATACAATAGGGGAGAGTATCCGTCACTATTTATCCATAAAAACCATGACCAGCCTTTTAACAGGTACACTTATCTGGATAAGCCTCGCTATTATTGGTGTTGATTATGCCATTATCTGGGCACTGATTGCTTTCCTGTTAAACTACATTCCCAACATCGGTTCTATTATTGCTGCAGTTCCGGCTGTTTTATTTGCTGCTGTACAACTTGGTTTTGGAGGGGTAATCTGGACGACCGGGGTATTTGTTGCAGTAAATATGATAATAGGAAATGTTGTCGAACCAAAAATGATGGGTAAAGGCATGGGGCTTTCAACCTTTGTTGTTTTCGTATCCCTTATTTTTTGGGGATTCATACTTGGTACAGTCGGCATGTTTCTCTCCGTACCACTTACAATGGCCATCAAAATTATACTCGAACAAAATCCAAAAACCAAATGGGTTGCCATCTTTTTGGGTACACAGGGTGAAGCACAGGCTATTATTGACAAGAACAAACAAAGCATTGACAATGCATAAGGTATCATAAATATAATCCTGTGAATGAAAATGAAGAAGCCCATCCTGAAATAAATCAGCGAAAGCGAATGGAGCGCGAAATGGATAATGCCAATAAATATGCCCTTCAGGATTTTATACATACAAATTAATTTAGCTAAGCCATAATGAATTATAAGGATTACTATAAAACTCTGGGAATAAGCAAGAAAGCTACAGCGGCCCAAATTAAAAAGGAGTACCGCAAATTAGCGCGTAAGTATCACCCGGATGTGAATAAAGCTTCTGATGCCGAACAGAAATTCAAAGAATTAGGTGAAGCTTACGAAGTTTTGAAAGATCCTGAGAAACGAAAACTGTATGATCAATATGGAGCGGATTGGAAAACAGGAAAAGAAAGGGAACAATATCAGAAACAACAACAATACCAGGATGCCGGTTTTGGCTCAGGAGGAGGAGGTTTTGATTTTGGCGGCGGATTTGAAAATGCCGGTCAATACAGCGACTTCTTTGAATCATTATTTGGCGGAGGACGGCAAGGGGGCAGGTCATCCAGGCAGAATGTACAGCAAAAAGGTGAAGATATTAATGCATCCATTGTGATTCCGCTGGAAGATGCATTTCAAGGAGCCTCAAGAAAAATCACCTTTGAAACACCTTCCATCTCACCTGATGGACAACGGATAAATAAAAAGGTAAGCCTCAATGTAAAAATCCCCAAAGGAATTAAAAATGGCCAAAAAATCAGGCTGGCCGGACAAGGTTCGGATGGCTACAATGGTGGAGCGGCCGGGGATATGTACATTAAAATTGAGTTTGAAAAGCATCGGACTTTCAGGGTTGAAGGTGCTGATGTTTACATCAACTTACCACTAGCCCCATGGGAAGCTGCATTGGGTGCACAGGTAAATGTACCAACCCCTGCAGGTAATATTAAACTGAAAATTCCTGAAGGCTCGGCACAAGGCAAAAAACTAAGGCTGAAAGGAAAAGGCATCCCTGCAAAACAAGCTGGTGACCTGTATGTGGTAGTCAATATTGTATTGCCACCTGCAAGCGATGAAAAGGCCAGGAAAGTGTATGAAGAAATGAAAAATCTGAATTTTAATCCAAGAGCAAACTTTGGGAGGTAAAATATTATGGAATATAATGTTATAAAAGTTTACCAGGGTACAATCACTGACGAGGAAAATGACCTCACTTTATTGCAACTGTGCGATATATGTAACTCGCTGCCAGAATTAATCATCGAAATGGTGGACGAAGGTATTTTGGAACCGATGGGACAAAGTAAAAAATCATGGCGTTTTCCTTTTTCCAATGTTGAAAATGTGCGCAAGGTCCTACGCTTTCAAAATGATTTAGATGTAAACCTGGCGGGTGCTGCCCTTGCACTCCATTTGCTCGACAGAATCGGGCAGTTGGAAGTTATGCTCGAAAGAAGATTGTGAAATAATTGTTAATGAAATCGTTATGTCCAATAGCTTGTCCCAGCCATTAGTTAATTTGTTGATTGTAATTTACGGGCCAAACTTTGCCAAACAACTGGAGAAAGTTTATCTGAATGATCTGACCGAATGCGATGAATTAAATTATGAAGATTGGATAAAACAAGGAATCCTGAAGCGATTAAGTTATGCCCTTGCCCGCCTTATTTCCAGTTTTTTATAAGCTTTCTTTTTTGTTGAGCTTAAATAACAAAACGCTTAAATATTGATTTGATGTGTTTGAGCTTATTTTTTGAATCTGGTTTGCTATCTCTTCGTGCACCTCTGTGGTTTCTTTGCGTAACTTTGTGGCATAGCTATTACACAAAGAAATAATGTATAAAAAGGATTTAATCAAATTGATATGCAATGACAGAGCAAAATACAAAATATGCTAAAAAGATTGGCTTGCCCCCGGGTTCATTGGTTTATGTCGGGACAAAAAGAACGGAAAAAGTAAGCATCGCTAAAATAGATGTTTCAAAAGGTTTTAGTGAAGAAATTGAACTTTCCAATATTTCCGATTCTATAAAAAAGAGAAAAGATAATGCTATAAATTGGATTAACATTCATGGTGTACACGATGCCACTGTTATTAAATCAGTAGGCAAACAATTCAATATTGATTCTCTTGTATTGGAAGCCATAATGAATACAGAACAACGTCCCGGCGCAGAAGTTCTTGACAACTACCTGTTTATAACGCTTAAAATGCTAAAACTCACAAATAGTGATAAGGATGTAGCGACTGAGCAACTCAGCCTGATACTTAGCCAAAATTATTTGCTTTCATTCGAAGAAAGCGGGTCGGATATAATTGGCATTATCGAAAAAAGGCTTCATCTCGAAAAAGAAAATATCCAGACGAAGCGGGAAGATTATATTTTTTACCGTATGCTGGATACAATTGTTGACAATTATTACCTCATCGCGGATACTATCGGAGAACAAATTGAGCAGACAGAGGAAGATTTATTAAAAAAACATGATGACAATACCTACAAAGAAATCTACAAGCTGAAAAAAGAAATGGCCATTATCAACAAGGCAATTGTTCCTTTGAAGGATGCTGTTTCCACAATTAAAAAAAGTGATATTGATTGTATATCAGAAGCTAACAAAAAGTATTTCAATAATGTTTTCGAACACCTTGTCCAGATAACAGAAGAAATAGAATTCCAATACAATAAGCTTAATGATTTTCTAAATATGTATATGTCGGGCTTAAGCAATAAAATGAATGAGATAATGCAAGTACTCACTATTTTTGCATCGATATTTATTCCGCTAACATTTATCGCCGGTATTTATGGAATGAATTTCGATTTTATGCCTGAATTGCATTTAAAGTATGGCTATTATATAATCTGGGGGGTTATGACCGCCGTGGTTGTTGGTTTGTTGTTCTATTTCAAAAGAAAGAAATGGTTGTAGTACAAATCTAATACAGGACTGCAATACTGAAAAAGCAATAAAAGGCATTCAACTTTTAACGACTTCATAGCGTAAGAAATTTTTACACCAAGTTTAGTTTTATGAGCAAGAAAGATATTCCCGAAGTACCCTTTTCTTTAGATAAAAT
>Ga0164318_10001420_pt1 | contig 21289 bp, 18 predicted proteins | sample GuaBasSedimGuay9_FD_113734 | JGI IMG/M metagenome (GOLD analysis project Ga0164318, IMG submission 113734) | Subseafloor sediment microbial communities from Guaymas Basin, Gulf of California, Mexico - Guay9, Core 4571-4, 0-3 cm | ecosystem: Environmental > Aquatic > Marine > Hydrothermal vents... | reverse complement strand
TTATCAAATAGGCCACATCATAATGGTCGAGAGTTGAGTTTAGGTAAACCTTCGGGATTACATCTTGCAGTTGTTTTGGATATTTATTTTCAAGGATTTCAATAGCATTTTCAATAATTTCTGATATATTTGGCTGATTTGCATTGATTTCTAAGTAATCCCATCTCGTCTCCTCAGGAATAATAAAGAACACCAGCTTCAAGATAATAATCCTCATCTTCCAAAGCTGCTTCCCTTATTTTTACATCTTCTATATAATAGTTACTTTCTTTATTTGAAAAAGTTTTTTAGCTCATTTCTTCTCTCGTAAAAAGCATAAGAATGATAACGTAAAAAGATGAGACCAAGAACTATGTATTTGTATTGATGAACTTCAACTTTTTCTTAACTTGTCCGCCGCTTTCCAGAGTTGATTTTCAAAATCAGTGTAAGTTCATGAAGCTTAAGATCTCCGCTATTTATAAAATTTTTGAGTGTTACCATTTCGATATCACCTCTAATAGACTAAAAACAAAAGATATATTAAATTTTTCAACTATAAAATGTTCAGTTGCAAGTTTTATATATGGGAGGACAGCAAAATGATAAACATGAAGATGAAAAGGTTCTAGAAGAGCTTTATAAGATCTGCAGGGAAGTACTTCCGGAGCATAAAAACAAGACAGGGCATAAAGGTATAAATACGCTCCAGCAAATAGCAATGTGGCTACATGGAATGATATTCAACTTAACATCTAGAGATACTCAAGAGGAGTTCATAATAAGTAGAAGGTTTAGGAGGATCATAGGTTTATTTAGAGAAGGTTCCTTGCTATACGACGATTTGCAGAGTTGCAGGCAAGCCAACAGAAGAAGAAGCGGAGAAGACTTTTGAAAAGAGTAAAGAGCTTTTTGAAAATGAAAGCAGCATCTTAGCGTGCGATTCTACCGTAATTAGAGCTGATAACAGAAGTTCATACTACAAAGCGAGATCAGGAAAAAGAAAACGCTGGTATAAAATTGTCTATGTCGTTGATACAAATAATCTTTCTTATAATCGCTCAGAGAATAGGAATCGGTCTAAGCTCAGATGCCCCCTTCTTAGCTGATAGGAAAAGTGAAGTTAATGGCAAGATCGTTGTCGCAGATTCGGCTTCGACGGCTGTGGCGACGAAAGCTTTACAATCTTTAAACCTAATTAAAAGAGGTGGAAAATTTAAGTCTAAAAACGCCGGTTGCTCTATCTTAGATTCCTCCTCGCTAAATTTTTAGGTGTCTACGGAAAAGGATGGCTCTGCGAAATCTCCTTCTCCGTAGTTAAGAGAAGATTCGGCGATAGAGTTAAATCCCGCTCTCTTAAGAAAATCTCCTTCGAGTTCGTGCTAATCACCGCCTGCTGCAACGTCTATCGTTATGTATCTTCTTTTTATATGACTTCTTCGCCGCTCTTTTATCTCTTCTATCTAAACTTGCAACAGAGCATAATATTTTTATTATTTTCCTGGATCATCTATTATTTCCCACAAGGTTTTCAGATCTAATTTGTGACTCTAGGACTGCAAAATCCAACTAATCCTAGTCCTTTATAGCAATCTAGGAACTCCCTCGCCTAGGTTTAGATAGATACACGTATCGGATAGACACACGTATCAGGATACGAAAAAGAATAATAAACGAATATTATTAATTCATTATCAATAACTCGAGCATCTGAATCCTAAGGTAAGATGTATGCCGACATACACTTCATCTGACAGATATTTGCTCGCAGACTTCATACTAGCATATTCCGTGAACTTGAATCCAAGAACTAATTGTTCGAATCTCCAAGCACCACATCTAGCATTTAATGTGTCATCGAGCTGACATAGACTAAACGTAGCACGTGGTGACTATTTCTTCTCAGCTCTAAGAAATTCTCGAATCACTAAAATTGTGCGTCTCACCGCAGGGAAGTGCTATTGGAATCTCACTTTGATTTTCCTCTGGATTCACTCGTCTTGGACTAAGAGGGTAATGCTTAATAGGGTCTCTCGAAGACTCCCCAGAACAAATGGTTGACCTAGTTGGGGAAACTTCCTAGTGTATTGCGTACACGTAGCACGCACATTTATAGAACGCGGAGAGGATGAAATGAAAAGAAGAGGAATGAGACTAATACTCCTCCTAGGCTTGGTAAGTCTCTTCGGAGACATAACCTACGAGGGCGCTAGGGGAGTGATAGGCCCCTACCTTTCTCTACTGGGAGCCAGTGCTTTGATAGTAGGACTAGCCTCAGGTCTAGGCGAACTGACAGGCTATGGTTTAAGACTCCTCTCTGGATACTTAGCTGATAGAACTGGAAGGTATTGGCTTCTAACTGGAATAGGCTACTTCCTACTGATCTCAATACCCCTATTGGCTTTCGCTTGGAGATGGGAGATAGCATTACTCCTAATACTCGTAGAGAGAATGGGAAAGGCAGTTAGATCTCCAGCTAGAGATGCCATAATATCCCATGCCTCAAGGGAAATAGGCAGAGGAACAGGATTCGGAATTCACGAGGCCTTGGACCAGGTAGGAGCTCTCATAGGTCCCCTGCTTTTCTCAGCAATCCTCCTGAGGTGGGAATATAGAGAAGCCTTCCAAGTAACTCTAATACCAGTGATCTTAGCTATGGTATTTCTTTCTCTGGCTAAATCTCAAGTACCAGCACCTAGGAAGTTAGAATCCACCGAATCTAAGGGAGAAATCCCGAGAGAGTTTTGGTTTTACCTAGTCTTCACCTTCGTCAGCGTAGTAGGATTCCTGAACTTCCCCTTGATGGCCTATCACTTGAAGGTAAATTCAATCTTGGAGGATCCGAAGATACCCCTATTGTATGCATTGGCCATGGGCGTGGATGCCTTAATTGCTCTCCTAGTTGGTAGAGCTTACGATAAAGTTGGCTTTTCATCCCTGTTCCTCGTTCCAATTCTAACACCATTGGTCCCGTTTCTATTCTTCTCAGGGCACCTAGTTCTGGGAATCTTGGCCTGGGGCTCGGTAATGGCAATTCAGGAAACCATAATGAGAGCAGCTGTAGCAGACCTAACCCCTCCTGGGAGAAGGGGAACAGCCTATGGAATCTTCAACACAGCCTATGGACTCTCCTGGCTGATAGGAGGCGCCTCAATGGGTCTAATATACGAGTTCTCTTGGAGATACATATATATCTTCTCCATAGGAATGGAGTTGTTGTCTCTGCCCTTCCTACTGAGAATAACGAGGAGGTATTTAACATGGAAGAAGGGAGAGTGAAGGAGAGACTTTCCTCTATATCTCACGTCTTATCCGTTATTTCTGGAAAGGGAGGAGTTGGAAAGAGCACGGTATCGGTGAATTTGTCCTATTCTTTGGCTAAGAAGGGATTCAAGGTCGGATTAATGGATGCTGACATAACAGGTCCGAATTTACCGAAATTACTCGGAATAGAGAACTTAGAACCAGAAGTAATTGAAAAAGAGATAATCCCCTTGGAGAGAGAAGGAGTCAAGGTAATCTCAATAGGTCTCCTAACCCACAGAGACTCCCCTATAATCTGGAGAGGTCCTCTGAGGTCCAAAGCGATAATTCAATTCATCTCTGACGTGAGGTGGGGAAAGCTAGACTTCTTGGTGGTTGATTTACCTCCAGGAACAGGAGACGAGGCGATAACTACAATGCAAGTCCTGAAACCAGAGGTGTCATTGGTAGTTACTACACCACAAGACCTGTCCCTTCTAGACGCAAGAAAGGCACTTAATATGTCCAAATACTTGAAGATAAAAGTAATAGGAGTAATAGAGAACATGTCTTTCCTGAGATGTCCGAATTGCGGTGAGAGGATAGAGATATTCGGTAAGGGAGGTGGGATGAAATTGGCCAAGGAGTTCGGCGTGGAATACCTAGGAGAAGTCCCATTCGACTTGGAAGCTAGGAAGATGTCAGATCTGGGAAGAATACCAGTTCTTGAAAGTCCAAACACAGAATTTTCGGAGAAGTTTAATCAGATTTCAGATAGAATCATCCAAATTGTCTCTTAGTTTTCATTCTGGAACTAGAACAATTATCTGCGTGAACGAAACTTCTTCTCTGAACAGCAAGCTTCGGTTCCAAGGAAAGTTTATATTACAGGGAAGTGACTCAAGTGGGGATTCGAATGGAACTGAAACGAATTGGTAAAAGGAAAGTGGTTTCCATAAGACATGTTGGACCGTATTCCGAAGTAGGTAAGGCCTTTAGGGATTTAGTCGAATGGTGTATAAGGAATGAGATCATAGTCACTGGGCCGGCAATGGGCATCTATTACGATGATCCCAGAGAAGTTCCCCCGGAGAAGTGCACCTCTGAAATAATGTTCCCCATAGAGGAGTTACCTGAATTGCCCGAGGAAGAAATGAGGATGGTAGAGATAAAGGAACTTCCAGAGATGAGGGTTGTATCCAAAGTAATGAGAGGGGAGTCTTTCAACTCAATAGATTACGAGAAGGAGTACAATGAAATCGTGAAGTGGATGGAAGAGAGAGGACTAAAGGCGAGAGGACCTCCAATAGAGATATACCATAAGTTCGAGGGGATGGTGGAAATAGAAGTTCAAGTCCCGGTGGAGTAATTTTTTTCCTTTTCTGCTGTTGTAACCTATTTTTTTCGTTTTCCTGTAATGGAGAATAATTTATCAGAAAAGCTGGTGCGGGGGCAGGGATTTGAACCCTGGAACCCCTACGGGAGCGGATCTTGAGTCCGCCGCCGTTGACCTGGCTTGGCTACCCCCGCTCCACTTTTCTTGGGGAGAGCCAGAGATATAAATCTCTTTCTCATCTGCTCGCCATCACTTAGTTGAACAGATACGACACTATTGCGGGGGTCATCGTAATAAAGGTCCCGAGGAAATTCGGAGAAGGGCACTTGAGGATAATTCTCACTGAAGTGAGAACGAAACATGGTCTTTCTGTCATTAGGAATTTAGGTAGGCGTGGACTTCATTTAATATGTTCCGATCATATGTTAAATCCTAGTTTCTCGTCCAAGTACTGCTCTGAGTGCTTCATCTATTCCAAGGAGAAATTCTTAGAGGATCTGAAGTGTGCTATAAGGAAACACAGGGCGAATGCATTAATTCCTATAGGGTACGAGTCAACTATACTCACTTCTATGAATAAGGAGGAACTACAGGCAGAACTGGAGTATGAGATACCAGTAGTCCCTTGGGAGACTATGAGTAAAGTGGTCAACAAGGAGAAGCTCTTAGACATTTCGGATCGGATTGGTGTAAGTCCGCCTCGCACTAGAATTTTCTCAGACGTGAATGGACTAGAAGAGATAGAAAAGTACCCTGTAGTCGTGAAGTCCACTTCAGAGAAGACTGGATTGAAGAAAGTCGAATACGCTAATTCCAAGAACGAACTTAGAGAAATACTCTCTAGGAGAGTTAAAGTGGGAAAGCAAATAGTTCAGGAATACGTTAGGGGTTTCGGAGCAGCTTTCTTTGCCCTGTATTGGAGGGGAAGAATGAAAGTCTATTTCATGCATAGGAGAGTAAGAGAGTATCCCTACTACGGAGGAGTCAGTTCCTGCGCGGAGAGTTATTGGCACGAGGATTTACTTCGCAGAGGGAAGAGACTGCTGGACCACTTAAACTGGCATGGTATAGCCATGGTGGAGTTCAGGTTCGACTTGGATGATGAAGAGTTTAAACTGATGGAGCTGAATCCGAAGTTTTGGGGCTCTCTCGATTTAGCCATAGAGTCCGGAGTCGAGTTTCCTTATCTCTTAACTAAGTGCATGGGTGGAGAGGAGATACGTCAGCCTAGATATAGGTTTAAGAAGTTTCAATGGCTTCTTTCTGAGGATGTTTGGAGAATTAGGACATCTCCTAATCCTTTAGAGTCTGCGAAAGAGATGCTCACAGATTTATTGGATTTCAGTACCGAAAAAGACTTGAAGTACATTGGGGAAGATCCGTTACCAACAATAGGGAGAGCCATTTACACCTTAATGGGATTGATAGGAGGAAAAAGCTTTGGCTGACGTCCTATACCTGAGGGTTGATGTAGATGGATATTATGGTCTCAGGCTAGGAGTGAGGAATCTATTGGATCTCTTCGGAGAATACGGAGTAAGAGCCACCTTCTTCGTTAACATGGGAAGAGAACCATTTTATTTGAAATATATAAGCAAGTTGAAGAAATCTTCTAAGAGTAAGAGAAGCTTTGGAAGACACTCGTGGTGGCAGAAGTTGAGAATGCTTCTGCTTCCAAAAGGGATTGGGATAGCGAATTTCAACCTATTGAGGGAAATAGAGAAGAGAGGACATGAGGTAGAACCCCATGCTTGGAATCATGCAGACTGGAATCTCAAACTAAAAGAAATAGATCAAAAGAGAGAACTGGAGTTTATGTCTACAACATACGAGAAGTGCTTTGGAAGAAAGCCTACAGGCTTTGCTCCCCCAGCCTTCAAGTTCAATCGAGAGACACTCTCTATACTCCAAGAGATGGGCTTCGAGTACGTTAGCTTAATGGGAAAATCTCCCGAATGGCTAAACGGAATATGGAATTTTCCAGTAACATATCCTAGGACGATAGAAGAGGAAATACTAATGGGAGGCCCCATGTCTCTCAGTAGAATAAAAGAGCATATAGAAGCATCTGAATATGCCTCTATATACATACACGCTGATTGGGAAGGAATAAGGGGGATAAGACTACTAGAATCTCTTTTAACAATGGTGAAAACAGATTTCGGGACATATAAGGAACTGTTGAATAGCTTAAGGTGATGAAATTGCTTAATACGTCATCGCTACTTAGGAAACTTGGTTACGATTTCCATGAGTTCATTCAGGATCCGGTAATTCCTGATTTGTCTGAAAAGAGATTTTCTGACCTAATACCAGAAATAGCGAATTCTGAGAGAGGAAGAAACATCTCAGAAGCTAGGCTTTATTCCCATCAGTTGAAAACCCTGGAGGGACTCAGGAGAGGAAGCAACGTAGTCCTGATATCCGGATCAGGAAGTGGTAAAACAGAGGCTTGGTTCCTCTACACTGCTTTAGAGAGGAAAAAGACATTAGCGATTTATCCAACTCTAGCTTTAGCGAACGACCAGATAGAGAGACTCTCTGAGTATTCGAATGCAATAGGGATGAAATCGGATTATCTAGATGCCTCTAGGAACAGAGAGCTCATATCGAGGTTTAAGTCCGGGTTAAGGAAATACGTATCGGAGCTGGACTTACTAGTAACTAATCCAGCGTTCCTCATGCACGAAATAAAGAAAATGGTTTCTGGTAGATCCAACCTACAATTGTTCATCCAGGACCTAGATTTACTAGTAATAGACGAATTCGATTTCTATTCTCCTAGGGAGATTTCCTTACTGCTTTCAATGTCTAGGATAATGGAGGAACTTTCAGACTTCCAGATAGCAATTTTAACAGCTACTTTGGGAAATCCAGAAGACCTAAAGAGGACTATAACAGAAATAAACGGAAAGAACACTATTGTAATAAGAGGAAAACCATTCAGACCAGAGAACAGGGTTTACCTAATAATAGGAAAAAATCTAAGACAAATATGGGAGGAAATAAGGGAAAAAAGGGAGCAATTTCTTGGAAGGGATGAAATAGGAGAAGACGTCATGGAAGCACTAGAAGATTTCGATAAATTCAAAGAAAACTACTTGAAAGTCTTGGAAACAGCTAAGTATCTCGGCCTAGAAATACCCAATCCCGTAGCTGATCCTGTAGAGCTAATAAAAGAGTATTGTCTCTCCGAGGAGGAAGAGGGACTCACTCTGGTCTTCACCAAGAGCATAAGGAAAGCAGAGGAAATAGTTAAGAGAACTATAGTAGAAGATCAGTCCCTGAATGGAAGAATAAAGGCGCATCATCATCTAATTTCTAGAGAAGAGAGAAAGAAGGCCGAAGAAGAGGCGAAGAAAGGAGAATTAAGAGTATTGGTTAGTCCTAGGACCCTAGCTCAAGGAATAGACATAGGACAGGTACTGAGAATAGTCCACATAGGATTACCAGAGACTGTAAGAGAGTTCAAACAAAGAGAGGGAAGAAAAGGAAGAAGAGTTGGAATAAAGTACACTGAGACTGTTGTATTCCCATTCGGAAGATGGGACAGAGACTTGGTGATGAGAGGAATAAAGACATTCGAGAAATGGACCGAAGTACCTCTAGAACACGCTATAGTAAATCCAGAGAATAAGTACTCCCTTCTCTTCGAGTCCATGTACAAATTCCTCACGAGGAGAAAGCTAAATAAGGAGGAAATAAACTTCCTAATTGACTTAGGATTGATTCGAAGAGGAGAACTAACTCCTCTTGGCGAGAGAACTTGGAAGTATTTGAACTTCTATGAGTTTGCCCCTCCCTATGGAATAAAGAGGTATTTCTCTGGAAACCCGATACAGGACATAGGCCACTGTGACCTAGTGGAGAGATTCCAAATAGGTTGTTTCGACTACTCCTCAGATGGAATAGTCCAGGACCTAAGGAGAAAGGGCAGAACTATTACCGGAGTGAATGTAGTCCCAATAAAGGGGATTTGGAGTGTAGATCACTTTTCATATGCCTTAGAGGAGTACGAGAAATCCAAATTCAAATGGGGAGAGTATCCGGATCCAATAGGAGACTATTTCTCTGGCAGATTGCACTCTGAGGTAATATGCGTAGTCACTCCTCCTAAGAACGGCTTCGGAAAGTACACCAAAATACCGAACAGAGTTTACTGGAAGCTCTACGGGAAGAACTACAGACCAGTTAGAGTAAACGGGAAGACCCTTTTCCTGAGGGATAGCAAGAGCATAGAGGTAATAGCTCCAACTGGAGGGAAATACGAGGACTACACTTACGGTGTGGTGCTGGAGCTGGATCCAAGGGAGGACTTGGAGTGGATTAGGGTAGGATTAGCTCTACTCTTCTTAATTCTAAGGTTAAAAAGAGGAATTTCGTTCGAAACTATAGTTTACGAAGTACATCAAGTGGGAGAAAGGAAACTAATGGGTCTTCATGAGCCCCAAAGCGCAGGCATTCTCGAAAAGTTAGATTGGTCTTCTCTTAGGGAAGAAGTAAGGGAATTCGAAATGGACGAAGTCTCGGAAGTCTTGTTGAAGCAATTGGATGAGGAAGCTCATTACTCATTAGTTTCGAGCGGAATGAATCTAGAATTAGCTAAAAAGTATTCCTACAGGGTAATAGACTATTTGACTCTTCGAGAGAGGATAAGACTTAAATTCATGGGGAGAGAATTGGAAATACCTAAACCATCCAGAGCGCAGAAGTTATTCTCCATTGGAGCACTTGGCCTCAAGTTGACCGATTACTCCGGAATAGTTTATCTATCTATTTTCGATGGCGAAGAGAAATTCTCTTCCGAGGTTTACGTAGAATTGGAGGAGCCAGAGAACTGGGAGGGCATATCTAGAAAGATACAAGAACTAGTCAACAAGGGTTTCCAGCTAGTAGTCTACGATTACGAGGAATTATCTAAAACACTAAGGCAATTCAATCTGTTGAGTCTAGAGCTCATGATTTCAGGATTAAAGGGATTGAACAGAGTTTTGGATCTAAGGGAAAAGTTATCTGAATTGGGAATATCTCCAGCACCATTCGAAGAGGTAATAGCTGGAATAGGGTGGGAGAAGGAAGGATATAGCCTAATAGACGTAACGAGAGAATTTGAGAGATCTAAATCAAAGATAAGTGAGGTAGGCATTGGTAAGTGGAGATATTTCACCAAATACTTGTCTAAGAAGGCAATTTCATATGTTTCAGAAGTTTCTGAGCTTACCTACAAGTTGAAGCTAGCTCTAGAGCAGATCGAGCCCGTGAGGAAGAATCCTTATAAAAGTTATAGTTAACCACACCGAATAAAGTTGGGTCAATAGAATGCCAGTCACACACAGGCTAGAGGACTATCTCAAAGCAATATTTCTCCTCACACTGGGAGGGAGAGTAACTAGGGTCAAGGAGATATCCGAAGCCCTAGGAGTAAGTAGATCAACAGTTACTTCTGCACTCAGGACTTTATCAGAAAAGGGACTGGTGAAACACGAGCACTATGGATACGTGGAACTAACTCCCAGAGGTGCAGAGTTAGCCAGAGCTCTATACGAGAGAAACAAATTACTTCACGTTTTCCTCAGGGAAATACTTGGGGTAAACGAAGAGGTAGCAGAGAGAGACGCTTGCTCTATGGAGCATCACCTAAGCGCAGAGACACTAGAGAAAATAAAGGAGTTGGTTGTCGAGGCTATGAGAAAAGATAATAGGAGATTAAGTGATTTGGGACCAGGAGAAGAAGGTAAAGTCTTGAGAATAGTAGGACATCCGATAATAAAGAAGAAACTGCTTGGAATGGGTATAACTCCTGGAGTTAAAATCAGGGTAGAGAGAGTAGCTCCTCTAGGAGATCCCATCGAGGTGAAAGCAGGGGGAACTCTTCTGTCCCTGAGGAAGGAGGAGGCAGATTGCATATGGGTAGATCAGTAGAAGTACCTCTCCTCTTCCTTGGTCCAGGAGAAAAAGGAATAATTTCAAGAATAGTGGGTGGTTTCTGTGCTAGAGCCAGACTAGAAGAGATGGGCCTAACGCCAGGAAAGGAAGTGGAATTGTTATCGCCTAATCCCATAATAGTCTCTGTGGACGGAGTCAGGATAGCTCTAGGATATGGAATAGCATCTAAGATCCTAGTCAGAACTAGGAGGAGAATCTAGTGGAAGAAAAGGGATTCATAAGAGTAGCTTTAGCTGGGCATCCGAATTCCGGAAAGACCTCTGTATTCAATAGACTAACGGGCTCTAAACAACATACCGGAAATTGGCCAGGTGTTACCGTGGAGAAGAAAGAGGGATACTTCTCTTACATGGGATATAAAGTAATAGTAACGGATTTACCAGGAATATATGGTCTGAGTTCTGCATATAGTATAGATGAGCGGATAGCTAAGACTTTTCTAACTGAAGAGAATCCCGATGTGATAGTAGTCGTAGTTGATTCTACTAACTTGGACAGAAATCTATATCTGCCAATCCAGTTACTCGAAATGGGATTTAACTTAGTTTTAGATTTAAACATGATAGATGAAGCTAGAAAATTCCTTAAGATAAATTCAACTGAGCTTTCCAGAATATTAGGGATACCAGTTGTCGAAACCGCTGCTAATACTGGAGAGGGAATAGAAGATCTAAAGAAGAAGATAATAGAGGCTTTTGAAAAGAGAAGAGGAGATAAAGGACTTAAAATAGACTATGGAAGACTGGAGGATGAGATAGAGAGACTATGGAATCTAGTTGGAAGAGAATACCCAAGATGGGTCGTCATTAGAGCTTTAGAAGAAGATCAAGACGTACTAAACATGATAAAAGGTTTAGAAAATGGAGCTGAGATAATAGAGGAAATAAAAGCATCTAGAGATAGAATAACTAGGAAATTCGGATTCGATCCAGAGACAATAATAGTGGAGAGGAGATTCGGATACATAAAGGGATTAGTCAGGAGAGTCACTGAGAGAAAGGGAACAGAGGACAGATTAGCTCTTTCAGACAAGATAGACAGCATAGTCACGAATAGAATCCTAGGAATACCGATATTCACTCTGGTAATGTTTTTCACATTCGAAATAGTCTTTAAACTCGGAGGTCCAATTTCAGAACTGATAGACGAGGCCTTCATTACGCTTTCAGGAAGAATTCCGGGAGAAGGTCCAATACACTCTCTATTGGCGGAGGGTGTAATACCAGGTCTTAGAGCTGTTTTAGTTTTCCTGCCAAACATAGCGCTTTTATTTCTGGTAATCACCATCTTAGAGGATTCAGGATACATGGCCAGAGCGGCTTTCGTCATGGACAAGATAATGCACACCATGGGACTCCACGGAAAAAGCTCCATACCGATGATACTCGGTTTCGGCTGCAACGTTCCAGCAATAATGGCTACTAGAACTCTCGAATCAGAGAAAGACAGGATACTCACCATTATGGTTATACCACTCATGTCTTGCTCCGCTAGGTTGCCCATATACGTCTTGTTCTCCTCTGTCTTCTTTCCGGGGAAGGAAGGAGTAGTTTTGTTCTCCCTGTACATGTTGGGTATCGTTCTAGCAGTAGTGGTCGCGAAGTTACTTGATACTCTCTTCTTCAAGGGAGAAGTGGCTCCTCTGGTCATGGAACTCCCTCCCTATAGGATGCCGAACCTAAGAGGAGTGTTAATTCAAACTTGGATAAGAACAGAGCTATTTCTCAGAAAAGCGGGAATGATAATCTTCTCTGTTTCGGTACTGGTATGGATATTGGGCAACATACCATTTGGAGTGGAATACGCGAGTGAGGATAGCCTAATAGGGAAAATAGGTAAGAGCATATCTCCCTTGCTAGAACCAGCCGGATTTGGATTTTGGCAAGCAGCAGTCTCATTGTTGTTTGGTATTTTGGCCAAAGAGGTAGTTGTAGGCACCCTCGGTACACTATATGGTAGAGAAGGACTAAGAGAGGCCATTTCCAGGGAGTTCACTCCTCTCTCAGCTTACTCCTTCATGATAATGTCTCTGATATATATACCGTGTGTGGCCACCGTGGCCGTGATAAGGAGAGAGACGAACAGTTGGAGATGGACTGCTTTAGCTATTTCCTATAGCCTATTGCTAGGTTGGATCCTGTCAGTACTGGTTTATCAGGTAGGGTCTTTCTTCAATGAACCAATCAATTGAATTCTCGTTCCTGTTGGCCAGAACAACTTCAGTTTAGAGGAATACAACTTCGTATCTATGAACCTCCTTTAAACTCATCTTCTGTTGAATTTACAGCCAGATACCAAGAAACACTTTCAATTTAGCCCAATCGCATGTTATTTAGGTTTGGACAACGATTAAATACTTCCTAGCTCTGATCCGAAAACATGAATGAGAAGGACGAGTACATAATAGAAAAGCTTCTCAACAACGCTAAGACACCGAAAACTGAAATTGCGAAGGAGTTGGGAATAACTGAGGCCGCAGTTAGGAAAAGAATAAAACAAATGGAGGATAAAGGGATAATCTTGGGATATAGAGCCATAGTAGATTGGAGGAAGATAAACAGAATGAATGCATTTACCGGCTTGGATGTGAATCCAGAAAATCTCCTAGAGGTCCTGAATACTCTGAAGGAAATAGAAGAGGTGAAAGCGGCATACCTGACATCAGGAGATCATGACATTCTAGTTGAGATGATATGTAAAGACGTAGATCAACTAGAAGAGATTCACAAGAGATTAGCTGAGCTCCCTGGTGTCAAGAGAGTCTGTCCATCGATAGTCGTCTCCATAGCCGAGCTCAAGTAACCTTTCTCATTTTTTGACTAGGATTAGGTAATACACTCTCTTACCCGAGGTTATATCACTTTTCATTTCCCTCAGGTTCAGGGGATGAACACCGTATCTCTTTCCCAAAATGAATTTCCTCAAGGACTCGAACAAATCCTTGGTTATTAACCCAAATGTAGCGGCTTTGCCCAACAAAATCACATTGGGAGATATTTCCAAGACGTATTTCCCTTTCAAGAAGGAATAAGAGCATAACATTTCCAATAATTCCTTAGAGAGCTCTTCCCCTAACAAGCTTGGATGAAACTCCATTGATATAACTGAACCCGCATCGCAAGATTCCAGCCATCTCTCGCCCCCTCTGAGAATCTTGTATTCGTATCCCTCCACGTCCATCCTTATCATGTTAGGCCACTCACACCTTTTAATAATGGAATCCAACTTCCTCATCTCTACAATCATTCCAGAATCTGAAATTCTAGAGAGATTCATTTTCTCACACACATCTAAGTGAGCAAGGCCGTCTTCTCTCCCTAGGGCCAATCGAAATGTATAGACCTTTTTAGACAGATTATTTAGTTTTACGTTCTCTTCTAGATATTTGAAAGCCAATGGATTTGGTTCAAACGAGTAAATTCTTTTCGAACCATATATGCCCATTCCGATTGAGAAATAGCCAATATTTGCCCCTATGTCGTATACTGTTCTCCCTCTAGAAAGCTCTAAGTTGATTCTGTAGTAGTATGGCTCCCTGAAAACGAAATCGGTTTTTGACATAAACAATAAATCCTTGGAGATGCCTGTATCACTTCCTGGAAGCTTCAGTACGAACCCATTGTCTCTTAGCCTAAATCTAAGAAAGAAATCGTTATTTCGACGTCTCGAGACTACCCACTCATATAAGTTGGAGCTCAGCATACTTAGCCAGACTCTCAGTGCAGAAGTCAATTCCTCCCTCATCTTCGAAACCCTTGTGGTGCGGCCGCCGGGATTTGAACCCGGGTCACTGGCTTGGAAGGCCAGTGTCCTAGGCCAGACTAGACTACGGCCGCCTCTGAGCTTTTCGAACAGGAAGAGGTATTTATGTGTTGCGGTCTCATCTGCATGGGATTGTATTGGAGGCATCGGAGAAACATCTGAGAGTCCTATTTGTGGCCCCATTTCCTCCGCCTAGACACGGCATCTCAGTTTATTCAGAGAGACTTTTCGGAGAGTTGAGTAAAATAGAGGGTTTAGAGGTTATACGTCTTGACGTAAGGTCAGAAGACAAAAAATACCTGAGTGCATCTAGAATTCCTCGACTAATCTCTAGGATATTCAGAGCCCACTCCACGTGGAATTTTCATTTAATCCACACTCAATGTTTATTAGTGCCTGGAATAGCATCCCTTATAGCATCGAAATTATTAGGGAAACCTCTCATTCTCACATTTCACGGATCTGGAATAGTTCCCAAGACTTATTTTGGATTAGGGAGATCTAGACTGATTCTCAGCAAACCATTGGCGAAACTTCTATCGTTGCTAAGCGAGTACTCCGTAGCTGTCAGTCCATGGATAAAGGAAGAGTTACCAAGATCTGTTTTTCTACCTCCAGGATTCCCGAAAACTTCTAGATCAACCCATAGGGAGAGGAAAATATGCTTCGTAGGCAGACTCACTGAGGAGAAGAATCCACTACCACTCCTCGAGGCAGTGTCTCGCATAGAAGATGAGAATCTGAAGTTAGTATTTATTGGAAACGGCCCATTGAGAAAGAAACTGGAGCTTAGAGCGAAGAATCTATCAATGGATAGCAAAGTGCTGTTCTTGGGGGAAGTGTCTGAAAAGGAGGCCCTAGATCACATAAGATCCTCTATGCTCTTGGTAATCCCCTCGGAGTACGAAGTCTTTCCTCTAGTTTTAACAGAAGCCCTGTCTTCTGGCACGCCAGTGTTGGTTTCTGAGGGAAAGTGGTCAGAATGGATTAGGTTTAAGGGAGTAATTAGATCTCCTACATCTCCTGAAGAATTGTCGAATAAAATAAAAGAAGTATTGAGTCGCATAGATGAACTCACGGCTGAGATCTCTATGGAGGATTTTCCAAGCTGGGAAGAGATATCTAGGGCATATTACAGTATATACAAGTTATTAGCTGGAGGAGAAATTGATTGATTAAACGATCATGTACTTTACGCCTAACAATCTGCAAAGGTTTTTGGCAGTCTTTTCGAGCTTTAATTCATATTCTTTTCTTGGTTTTCCATTTTCATCCATTACTCCACCCATCTTGGGAATTACTTCCGGGAAATACCTCTCTAAAATCTCGTAGTAGAGTTTCCTACTACCTTGGAGTGTCAGAGCACCAACGAATACGTAGTTTGCATCGAAATCCCTTGCGACTTTAATCATCTCTTCCAATTGTTCATCACTATCAGATATGAAAGGCAGAACTGGAATGTAAGATATTCCGGCACTGAGACCGAGTTCCCTAATTCTCTGTAATGTCTCCAGTCTCTTCTCAGGACTAGGAGCATTTGGCTCGAAGATCTTAGCGAGATCATCCTCTAAGGTAGAAATAGAGAAAGTGACAGTTAAACCGAATTCCAAGTGTCTTAGGTCTTCAGGCAAGATAGCAACATCATTGATTCTCTCTAACAAGTCCAAATCCCTTAGGATTAGAGTGGACTTGGTCAGACAGTGAACTGGGAATTTATATCTAGCTATTACTTCTAAACACTTTCTCGTTAACTCATACTTACTTTCTGCATGCATCCATGGTTCAGTAGCCGATCCCAATGCGATAAATCCATATTCCCTCCTTTTACATCTTTTCAGCAATTCTCTTCCCAGAAGAGTTGGAGCATTGATCTTAGCGATTGGTTCCCTTGTGCTAACTCCGTATTTGCTTCCGTGGGTGTAACAATACACGCAGTTGAAATCGCAGTTCCCATATGGATTCACAGAGTACTCATCCAAAAACCAAGGATCTCGGAATTTACGTCTATTCAGAACAGTTTTAGCGAAGACTTCTCTTACCACGGATTCACCTCCAGCAGGGGTCTCAGCATCCATTTAATTCTAAGCAAGATCTCACAGCAGAAAATTTCAATTCATGGGTCTTGCTACGGAATATCTCCTTGTCCATAGTTGTATTATACCTTAATACTGCTTTCCCCCCTCTATGTATAGCTTACACTCATTGTACCCGAAGCACCCCTCTACGATGGCGAAATCGAACTGGTCCACCAACATTTACTAAGTTTCCGCAATTCCGAGTACCTCCTCAGGAAACTCGGGAGAATCAGATCTCTATTCTTCCCAAGTACCTGTTGAGAAGTAGCATACGATTAGCAACCTCTCTCGTGTATTTCACAAATTGTATTCTTTCACTCTTCAAATAAATCCAAATCGTACAAATCGATTGGTACTCTAAGCTCACGTTTCCCCGTATTTGCCAGCACCACGTCATCTAGACCTTTCCCATTATACAAAAGGAGAGGAGGAATATCAAAACAACAGTTAGTTAGGATCAATGATGCTGCGGCAGATCCCTTTCTGCCTATCTCAATCACCTCATAATCTCTGGAAAACGAGGTATAAAAAACAAATGCGTAGTGGCTGCTCTGCTATAAGCAAGACTTAAACCTAAATTTCCATAGAACCATGGGGTGCGAGTTGGGCAAATACTCCGATGGAATTAAATCAGCATTGCCTCTAGGCCTAGTAGCCTCTATATGGAACTCCATAGCCTATAGGAGGATAATGATAGAACATAGGGAGTTCTTCATAGAGCAAATCAAGGAGGCTCTCTCAGACAAGGAAATACCAATGAGTCCCGATGAAGTGTATTCCATGTCGGTTAAGTTCACCCCTGCAGTGCTCTTCTTACTTTCCATGGCGGTGTTCATGGTTCTAGGAGCAATTTACGGCATATTACATTTCAGGATAAGGTCTAGAGTGGTGAAGACACTCTTATTCCTAGCGATTTCAGCACTATTCGTCAGGCTTGCTGGGATATCCCCTTGGTCTAAAATACCAGCGGAATTGAAGGGAGAAATAATCCTCTACGGTCTAGTTTCTCTTCTCCTAGTAATCTCTTTCTCGATATCCGTCCCATTGTTGTACGAGAGAATACACTCAGAATCAGAAGAAATAGGACGACAATCTGCTGATGAAAGTAAGTGACTATTGCTGAATCAAGCGCCTGCCCTTGTTTTTATTTCTAATCAGTTTCTGCTCTGGATTGGAGCTACGACGGGTTGGCGGGTATTGCTCGTCCACTCCAATTTTCCTTAGAGAGACAGCCCTAGTTATAACCAACTCCTTATCAGAATATTTTATTTTGAGCTGCACTCTCTTCACAGGTAAAACATTTAGTACAAACCTCTTCTCCTCTAGTACTTTGAGATTGAACATATTGGTTCTGTAACCATATGGATCCAGCAGATAAGCACCTTCCGTAAGGACTACTACGTTCAGAGGAACGTTACCACAATTCCTGAACCTGACTTCAAATGTAGAACTTTCTCCTACTACTCTCAGCTTTGGAACTTCAACCCAAATTTCCGGAGTCTCCAGAACTTCCACTTCCAAGGTAATTGTTTCTAGAGTGTTTCCTAATTGGTCCTTAAACTCTAAGTGGAGTAATGTTTTGGATGGAAGAGTGAATTCGGGAGGAGTCACCAATATCTCCAGAGTTTTACTTCCTCCTCCATCTATTCTTAGATTAGGCATACCATCTCCATCTTCATCCGTTACGGAATATCCTAATTTCCATCCTGGTGGTGGAGAACAGTGTAGATTCAGGTTTATTTCTCTATCTAGGAGGTTCCTCACTTCAATTCTGAATTCAGCGCTATTTCCCTCTACACATGGAGTTCTAGCTACTGCACCCTTCTTAGAATACTTGGGACTAACTTCAATTCTCTTCGGAGGTTTGATCTCCAATTGGGGGTCTCCAAGCAGGTTAAAAATTAAGAAGCTCTTTTTCTCATAGAATTGAGTTAAATCAAATCCCATGGTGTAATACTCCCATTTTGAGTTGTAGAGCGCCTCTCCTATGCTCTCTCCTCTAAGGAAGTGCCCCCAGAAGAGGTAAGAGTGTTCCTCGGAGAGTCCGACTCCAGGGAACCAAGGGACGTAAACCCATGCTACTCTGCTCGCCCCTATGTAACCTATAGCTCCTCCTCTTTGGTTTAAAAGCCACTCTCCGAGACAATCCCAGGGATAGTCGAATCCTCCACTGAGACATGCCATAGCAAAGAAGAAAGAACTTTTCCCGTAGTTTGTGAGATTCATTCCAGTGGAGACAAATGGAGACCACGAAGTCCAAGAATCCCACTTTACCGCTCTCCACAGGGCACCTATACTCCCATGGGAAGCAGAATTTATTGCTATCACTCCTTTGTTCCACTCTACTTCGACATTAGTCTGATTGAGAGGAAGATCCCACTCGTATTCTGATGGATCCGTTCCTTCGGCTTCATACATCCTAGTATAGTCCATGAAAGCCGGATTAAACACGTCTTTCATTAGGTAGTAGTTCAGTTTAGCTCCGTCCTCCTTTGGAGTAGTGTCATAGAATAGAACTGCTCCTAGGAGTAATGCTCTATTCCTCCAACTTCCTCCAGAGTAATAGTGCTCTATTGTCTTGTTTATTAGTGCTCTAGCCTCTTCTGGAGTTGAAACTGGGAATCTGCCAACGAATACTTCTGGACTGAAATCAGGAATTGGTTCCTTGCAATATTCCGGAAATCCGTCTACATCTAGGTCTAGTTGTTCTAAGTATAGTCCATTATCGTCTGGATCCCAATCCCCATTTTCCCAAGTTCCAGATATTGGATCCCAATCTCCTAAAGCAGAGTAATAGAAATCCGTTGCCTTCTGAAATGTACCATACGGAAATCCCCAATCGTATGGTTCTTCCATGTAGAAGTACCTCGGAGGAATTTCGGTATAATCTCCTCCGAGGAGAACGTACTTCACTCCCCACTCTAAATAGGCATCTCTTATGAAGTTCCTTATCTTCTCCTGTAGGTCCACACCAGAGCAATTTGAGTTTATCCAATCAACGGTGACTATCTCAGTTTCGGTGCCTATGCCAATCTTCCAATCCCTCAATCTAGAGAACTCGCTAGCTAATTCATTCGTGGTTATTATAAGATAATCTGCTTTCCCTGTGGAAATATTGCAGAACCTCTGCCCTTGCTGTAATCTCAATCTATTCTCTCTGGTTTCATGCCTGTATTCATAGAATTTCGCGTCCCAAGGGTTTATGACTAGCTCTAGCACATCCTCAGTCGGATTTGGGAGATTATTGACGTCTTCCTCCTTGAACTCGATTATGAATAACACCTCTCTGTATATTTTCACCTTTCCAGAGGAGTATCTCACTGGAGTAAATAGAAAGCTAAGCACTTTTGAACCATTAATCCACTCAATCTTCTCTTCTGAAATTAGTTCCCATTCCCTCTTGCTTAGTGGCACAATAATAGATGAATTTTCAGGACAAAGAGGTCTCACCTCAATCTCAGGCTGTTCGAGATGCCTACTGAACTCTTCAACTCTAAGAGCAATCCACTCTATTTTCACGTCACTGGCTCCAGGAGGTAAGAGGACGAACAGCCTCTTGGTTGGGAGAAGCACACCATCCACGTTGGAAAGGGAAAATCCATCGATTCTCACATAGTACTCACCTATTTCTGGGTCTGGTAATTCGTATCTTACTTCAATTACTTTGAGAGACAATCCAGGCTCTGTTTTAGGTGAAATGATTACACAGACGAGGAGAAGAGCTAGGAATATCCTCTTCATTTTCCCCTCTGCCCCACTCTAAGTTTAAGAAGATAAGGGTTTCTAGTGGCATGGGATGAACATGATGAACGTGTTCATACTCGCCTTGTTACTAAACGGATGCGTTGCTGTGGATCTGTCGCATGGAGAGGCGGATAACTGTATAGAGGATCTGGCATCCTATTACGGTGGATGCTGGATAACCATAGGTGCCAAGAGAGAATACAACGGGACAGTAGATATGCCCTTGGACGAAGCACTATCTAGGTCAGTTTTGTTCATAATAGGACAACCCACAGATCCTTTTTCTCCGAAAGAGATAGAGAAAATAGGGAAATGGGTTGAAAATGGGGGAATTTTATGGGTTGCTGGAGACAGCGACTATGGTTCTGGAAAAAATGTTCAATTCATAGTCAACTCCGTGATGGATGGGATAGGGTCTAATCTGAGATTGGATTACGCTTCAGTAGAAGATCCAAGGAACAACGCTGGAAGAGGATATAGAGTGATATGTTTCAGTAGAAGGGGATCCAGATACCTTTGCCACGGACCGGGACCAGTGGCGTACCTATTGGATGGTAAAATGCATAAGTTATCCGGAGATCAGGATAATTTAGAGAAGGAATATCCTCTGAAGATACTAATTTTCGCAGAAAACGGAAAAATAGTAGAGAACACTGAACCGCTAGCCGAAGCCTACAGTGCATTGTACGACGAGAACGTGAAGATACCAATAGCAGTGGCCGAACCACTCGGAAAGGGAGTAGTGATACTGAGTGGAGAAACACCCTACGGAGGATACGCTCCCATGTGCCTAGATGAGTATCATGGCGTGAAATTAGCTGGAAAGACCATATTGGAGGAGATTCTAACAGAGGTCAGGGACTTAGAGAAAAGTGTACCTAAGGTCGTCAAGAGAAAAGACGGGGGAAGAATTGTTAGAACAGCAGAGAAATGCCCAGGATACGATTTAGGCAAATCAATACTAGTTTCGCTCTCTATAATAGCCCTTTCCACACTAATAGCCATCATAATAAGGAGGAAGATTCGATGACGTTTCTTCGCCAAGCTCCATTTATTCTCTCCCTGATGACAGTACTAGCTCTTTCGTCGTTTTTAGTATCAATACAGCTTTCTCACGCAAAAGAACTGCCTAGAGACATAATTCTGTATCCCTCGCCGGGGAATCCCCTAGTTATAGAGGAAGGATCAAATATCATCGAAATAG
>Ga0164318_10001418_pt1 | contig 21301 bp, 18 predicted proteins | sample GuaBasSedimGuay9_FD_113734 | JGI IMG/M metagenome (GOLD analysis project Ga0164318, IMG submission 113734) | Subseafloor sediment microbial communities from Guaymas Basin, Gulf of California, Mexico - Guay9, Core 4571-4, 0-3 cm | ecosystem: Environmental > Aquatic > Marine > Hydrothermal vents... | reverse complement strand
GTTCCTGCTGCCAGTCCATCCATACCATCGGTAAGGTTGGCTCCGTTTGAAACACCGGTAAGGATGAAAATAACAAATGGGATAAAAATCAGAAAGGCATATTTTTCATAATCATCTCCCAACCATTTTAATAAAACAGCATAATCAAACTCGTTGTTTTTAAAAAACGGAATGGTGGTTTTGGTGGAGTGGCGTTGGTCAGGCTGGAAAGCATACGAAGGACCTTTAGTATCAATCTTTTGTATCATTTCGGTAGTAACAACTTTTTGCTTTTCGCGAATGACTACGTTGGGGTTAAAATAGAGCACGGCACCTACTATCAGTCCCAAAATGACTTGAGCCATTATTTTTATTTTTCCCTTTAATCCTGCTTTATCTTTTCTAAAAACTTTTATATAGTCATCAATAAATCCAATAAAACCCAGCCATACCGTGGTAAACAGCATCAGTAAAATATATATGTTGTCGAGTTTGGCAAACAGTAAAACGGGAATGATGATGGAGGCTAAAATGATAAGTCCACCCATGGTTGGCGTACCCTGTTTCTCCATCTGGCCTTCGAGGCCTAAATCGCGTACTGTTTCACCCACCTGTTTTTTGCGCAGGAAATTAATCCAGTTCTTACCAAATACCATCCCGATTAGCAATGAGGTAATGATGGTCATGGCTGCCCTGAAGGAGAGGTAGTTGAACACCTGAGCTCCCGGGAAGTTGTATGCCTGATCAAGATATTTAAACAGATAATATAGCATAGCTTTATAAATTATCGAATAACTCGGTTAGTACTTTTTTATCGTCAAAGGGATACTTTACCCCTTTAATTTCCTGATAAGTTTCGTGGCCTTTGCCTGCCACAAGGATGATGTCGCCGGGTTGTGCCAGCATCACGGCTGTATGAATAGCCTCTTTCCGGTTAACAATGGCCACCACCGACATTTTTTTAGCCACATCAACCCCTTCCAGCATATCATCAATAATGGCTTGAGGCTCTTCATCCCGAGGGTTGTCTGAGGTAATGATTACCCGCGTGCTCAACAAGGAAGCTATCCTTGCCATCTTAGGTCGCTTTTCTTTATCTCGATTTCCACCGGCACCCACCACGGTAATCAGTTGCTCGTTGCCGGTTCGTATGGTGTTAATGGTTTTTAACACGTTTTCCAGCGCATCAGGCGTATGGGCATAATCAACAATGGCAGTGATGTTATTTTTTGAACGAATTACTTCGAAGCGGCCGGCAGCGCCCTTTAACGTACTCATCTTTAACAAAACTTCACCGGCATCCTGCCCTAAAAGCCGGGCGGTAGCATAAACAGCCAGCTGGTTATAAGCATTAAAAGTGCCCACCATCATAGTGTAAAACTGGTGCCCATCGATAGAGAGTATGGTGCTGTCAAAACGGCTTTCCAATACTCTGGCTTTGAAATCCGCCATGTTTTTCAGCGCGTATCCATATTTTTTCGCGGCCGTGTTTTGCAACATCACACGACCGTTTTTATCGTCCATGTTTACCAAAGCAAAAGCACCGGAAGGCAAATCATCGAAGAATCTCTTTTTGGCTTGCAAATACTCTTTGAAAGTTTTGTGATAGTCAAGATGATCGTGGGTTAGGTTGGTAAACACGGCGCCGGCAAAGTATAATCCGGCAATGCGATGCTGATGAATAGCGTGCGAGCTAACCTCCATAAAAACGTAGCCGCAACCTGCTTCCACCATCTCTGCCAACAGCATGTTTAGTGAAATGGCATCGGGTGTGGTGTGAGTAGCAGGAATGACCGTTTGGTGAATTTTGTTTTGAATGGTTGAGAGAAGACCGCATTTGTAACCGAGTGACTCCATCAGGTTAAAAAGGAGTGTAACGGTAGTTGTTTTGCCATTGGTTCCGGTAACGCCAACCAACTTTAATTTTCCCGATGGGTTATCAAAAAAGTTTGAAGCAATATAGCCCAATGCTACAGCACTATTTTTTACCTTTATGTAGGTAACCTTTTTGCTTAAAGTACCCGGAAACTCCTCACATACTATGGCTATAGCGCCCAGCTCCTCCGCTTTATTGATAAACCGGTGGCCATCGACCTGTGTGCCCTTAACAGCAACAAACAACGAGTTGGCTACTACCTTTCGCGAATCGGAAGCAATAGCTTCGATGGGGAGGTCGAGTGACCCGTTTACGGCTGTAATGCCCGCACGATATAGTATGTCTTGTAACTTTTTCACTTTCAATTATTATTCTCTAATATTCTCCTAATCTTAACTCCACCACGTTGTGGCCATTAATTTTTGTATTGGGTTTTATCGATTGAGAAACAACTTTTCCACGTCCTTTAAGCAGGGTCGAAAGGCCCATGTTTTCCAGCAGGTAAACGGCGTCGCCGACATTCATGCCTCTTACATCGGGTATGGTTTCCTCATCTATTTTTACAGGAACAAAGGCTACCATCTTCCCTTGCTTTTCAGTTTCTACCCAATCGCTTTTATCGCGATAAGCGAGGGTTTTAAAGCCCAGCTCTTCAACAACGGTATTGGTAGTTTCAAACAGAGAGGGTGCATCAACCATCGGAACCTTTTTTGTTGCTGTATCCGTTTGGTACTTGTTGTCAAGCGAAATAGAGGTAGCGTAAATTTTATCGGCAATTTCCTTAAACACCGGCCCGGATACCAAAGCACCATAATAGCCGTTTTCAGTTGGCTCGTTTACAACCACGATAATAGAGTACCTGGGATGGTCAGCAGGAAAATAACCAACAAAAGTGGCGTTGTAGCGGCGCTTGCCGTGATATCCCTCTCCTTCTGAAATTTGGGCGGTTCCGGTTTTTCCGGCCATTTTGTACCACCGATTTTTAAGCTTATGCCCGGTTCCTCTAAGCACAACCCCCTCCAGCAACGATTGGGCTTTTTTTATAGTAGAGGGGGAAGCAATTTGCTTGTTAAGAATTTGAGTTTTAAATTGCTTTATGGTTTCACCGTCTTGCTGAATGCTTGTTACCAGCATGGGTTTTACCATAACGCCATCGTTGGCAACGGCATTGTAAAAGGTAAGCAGTTGAAGCGGGGTAACCATCACCTCGTAACCAATCGACATCCATGGAAGAGAGGTTTTCCACCAGGCCTTTTTATCCTTCACGGGATGTTTAATAAGCGGGTTAGGCTCGCCAATAATTTCAATTCCTGTTGGCTTATTCAGACCCATAGCGTATAATTGATTAACATACTGCGCCGGATTGTCTTTAAAAGCATCGTACGTAATTTTTGAAATCCCCATATTGGAAGAGTGCTCGAAGGCGTCGCGAATGGTGAACCGACCATGATTATACATGTGGGCATCTACCAACCTACGGCGGGAATAAATTACATAAGGGTGCTCGAAAAATAGTGAATCGGAAAGTCTGATTTTGTTCTTTTCCATCAAAGCCATAATGGAAGCTAACTTAAAAGTGGAACCCGGTTCAATACGTTTGCCAACGGCAAAATTGTAGTTCTCTTTATAATAGCCGTCTTTCTCATCGTGGTTAAGGTTAGCGATAGCCTTGATATGGCCGGTTTGAACCTCCATCACCACCACAGTGCCCATTTTGGCCTTGTGATAAATCATCTGCTTCAACAGTGCCTGCTCGGCAACATCCTGAATATTGACATCCAGCGTGGTTTTTATATCTTTCCCGTTGACGGGTTCAATTTCATTTTCATCATGGATAGGAATCCAGTCGCCGTTGTTGATGCGTCGGCGCAACTGTCGGCCATCCTTTCCCATTAGCACGGTGTCGAACGACCCTTCCAGGCCTACCCGTTTTTTGTTGTCGTTAACAAAACCTATGGTACGGCCGGCAAGCTCACCGAATGGCTTCTCGCGACGGGTACGCTGAATAGCGATGAGACCGCCTTTCATTTTACCTCTTCGCAGAATGGGAAAGGTTCTTATTTTTTGAAGATCATCGTAAGTAACCTTATGTCTGATAAGCTGAAAGCGCCGTTTATGTTTGCGGGCGTTGCTTAGTAACCTTTTGTAATAGCTTTTGGACTGATCGGGAAACAGGCGATGAAGGGAGTAAGCCAGCGAGTCAAGGTTGGTAGCAAAATCTTCATCCGTAATATTGGGAGTACCCACATCCATCCTGATATCGAAAATGGGGATGGAAGTTGCCAACAAGCTGGCGTTGTCAGACAAGATGTTTCCACGATTCGATTCAAGGGTAAAAGTCCGTATCTCCTGTTTTTTGGCCATGGCTTTCAGCTCGGCACCCTCCACGGTATAAATCCTGACGGCTTTCACCATGATGGCGATGCCCGTTAAAAAAATAACGGCGTAGAGGAAAGCCTCCCTCAGTAATATGTCCTTTTTAGCATCGCTCATTTTATCATCGAATCCAGCTCCTTTTGACTGACCCTGATAACTTTTAAGGGTTGGGTATTTTCTTTAAATCCTCGTTTTTCTAAAATCTTTTCCACCTGGCTTTGCTTGCTCATGTTCATCAGTTTCGATTTTTTACTGATATACTGGTAGCGCAGCTCTTTAATATCTTTTTGTTTTCTGTTTATCTCACGGGTTTTTTCTTCAGCCTGATAGTTGTTGGTGATGTAAAGAAATCCCAACAGAGTAAGCCAGGTTAACAGCGGAAATAGTCGTGAAGACTCCTTCTTTTCAAGGATATCGCCCGAAATAATATCCTTGGGCGTTTCCATAACTGCCCTGGCTCTATCCGACATCTTAAAACCGAACATCTTTTTCAGTTTAGCAAAACCGGTTTGGCGATTCCCCGGTGCTTTTGGAGCTTTCGGCTTTTTCTTTAATATGTTTTTTTGTGCTGCCATCCTCTATCGTTTTTCTGCTACTCTGAGTTTGGCGCTTCGTGCGCGACTATTTTCCTGAATCTCCTCCTGGTTGGGGATAACTGCTTTTCCACCTAAAGGTTTTAGCGGGCTCAATACATTTCCGTAGAAGTCTTTTTCAATTTTTCCTTCAAAGTTCCCGGCTCTGAAAAAGTTTTTCACCAGCCTGTCCTCCAGCGAGTGATAAGAGATTACCACCAATCTGCCTCCCGGCTTTAAAACCTCTGCTGCCTGTGTTAACATCTCCTTTAAAACTTCCAACTCTTCGTTTACCTCAATGCGAAGGGCCTGAAACACCATGGCTGACAGCTTATTTATTTTACGCTCCGGCAAACACTCTTTTATAACCTCAATGAGTTGCCCTGTAGTTTGAATGGGTTTATCTGCCCTGGCTTTAACAATAGCCCGGCTAACGCAGTAGCTGCTTCTCAGCTCGCCGTACTGGGTAAATATTTTTTGAAGTTCTTCGGCAGAATAACTGTTAATGATAGTTTCAGCCGTGTTTCCTGTCAAGGGGTTCATACGCATATCAAGCCGGGCATCAAACCGGGTAGAGAAGCCCCGGTCGGGCACATCGAACTGGTGTGATGAAACACCCAGGTCGGCTAAAATGCCATCCACCGGAATAGCCTGGTGCAGGCGGAGGAAGTTTCTTAAAAACCGGAAATTGTGCGGAACCAGTGTAAAGCGATCGTCATCGGGAACATTGTTCAATGCATCAGGATCCTGATCGAAGGCGATAAGCCTGCCTTGTCCATCAAGACGCTGCAATAAAACACGCGAGTGCCCACCTCCGCCGAAGGTGACATCGACGTAAACCCCATTGGGGTCAATATTCAGCAATTCAATGCTTCTATGTAGCAATACAGGATTATGGTACATCAATTTACAATTATTCCGTTTCAAGGTCGCCCATTACCTCTTCGGCGAGGTTGGCAAAATCATCAGGATCATAGTCAACGGCACTTTCATAAGCCACTTTGTCCCAAATTTCGATACGGTTTGCAACTGATGTAATTACGATCTCTTTGGATATGCCGCCATATTTTAGAAGGTCCTTTGGAATCAGCAACCTTCCCGTCCCATCCAGTTCGACCGGTTTTACACCAGCCATAAACTTTGTAACGAACTCGGCATTCTTCTTTTTAAACATGTTTAACTTAGAAACCATAGCACTTTCGCTCTGCCAGTTTTCCATGGGAAACAACTCCAGGCACTTTTTGAAAATGCTACGCTTGATGACAAAACCCTTTTGAACCTCCTCGTTCATTTGGTTTTTGAAAGGAGCAGGAAACATGAAACGCCCTTTGGCATCAAGTTTTGCTTCGTATGTTCCTAATAATGTTTGCATCAAGAATGTCGGTTTTATGGCGTAAAATTAATTTAAATTTACCACTATTTGGCACGATTTACCACATTTTACCCCAATGTTGATAAAATGTTTCGTTTTAGGGTAAAAAAAGTTTTTAATGTTACCCTTAGGTATTAGAAAATCAGCGTGATAAAGAAAATATTCGTAACGAAAACCAAGATATTAACATTGGAAAGGTGTAATAATTGTTAATAACTCCAATATGGAATTTCATGTGTATTGATCGTCAGGCGGTTGGAATGTTGATAAAAAGGATGTCTTATGGGATTATAAGTGCCTAAAGTACTTCGAGTGCCTAAAGTTGGAAGTTTAGAGTTTGGAGTTACTTCTAAAATCGATGTTTAGGATATGCATCCATTAACCCATTCATCATTAACAAGATATTGGTTAGTTTTTTTAAGGGCTAAATCCGAATTACATAAGCTGGGGATAAAGCAGTTCCATGCCATTTACATACTTGGAGCTTTTGGTTAGCCTAAAGGGAAGATTGTTGGTTATAAAAGCAGCCTCTTTATCATTCACAAAATCGTATTTCACTTCAATAATAAAATCGTTTCCACGATATCTTCTGAGAAAAGTGTTATGGGTTGGTTCGATGGCGTGATAGGACAAATCGCTATCGATGGTTAACCGGAACTTTTCATCAAAAGAAGCAAAATACTCCCGGCTATACCGGTTTAGCAGAGAAGGTGACAGATGTTGTAAAACCTCGAAAGCCCAATCGGGCAATTCGGATTCAGCAAAAACACCCTTTAAAACATTCATGTTTAAAGTTTCGTCAACGCTGAAAGGTTTTAATGGAAACGATAGTTTATTTCCCAGAAATCCTTCACGCACCTTAAACTCCAAAACAGGCTTTTTAATGTCTCCGGTTAAATCGTCATACCAACGTATTCGGGCTTTCTTACGGCTTCCTTTGCCCGAAACATTATCGTAGAAAAAATCGAAGTCGTTGGAGTCGAAATAGATGTTGTTGATGTACCTCGGGTGAAAAATAACCCCAAAGGCAGCCGGATGATTTCGTACCGCTTGCAAAATACCGGAATAGTGCAAATCGGACACCACAAACTTCCGCTCGTACCGACTGATATCTTGATTAAAAGGAGGAAAAAACATACCTGTTTTTAGAAAGATTTACTCTCGACAAATGAAATCTTAACCTCTTTGGACAGTCTGTTGATCTCGGTTTTAAAATCCTGAAGTTTCTCCGGTTTTGGCGAATCAATCACAAAAGAGACTTCAATAGCTTTTCCGTTTTCATCGTAGCGTTTCAGTTGGTATTTTCCAAAAGTATTTTTAACGATATCCACAACTTTATTCAGGTTAATCTCAGAAGGATTACCCGATACATTCAGATAAAGGTTCTGCCATGTTGATTTTCCTTTTATCAGGAATCTGCCCCAAATAAAAACCATACCAATGGCAAAGGCCTCAATAACCACCATAGTTTGGCTGGCACCAAGTCCTAAACCAACCGAAATAGCGAAAAAGAGGTAAGCCAGCTCTTCCGGCTCCTTAATGGCTGCCCTGAATCGGACAATGGAAAGGGCGCCCACCAAACCCAACGATAAAGCCAACGACGATTTTACAATGGTAATAATAAGCATGGTTGTAAAGGAGATGAGTAGAAAGTTTGCAGAAAACTGCTTTCTGTTTGAAATGGTTTTGGCACATTTAATATAGGTAAACTCTAAAATGAGTGCCAGCACAAGCAGCACGATGGCATTTAACAAAAAGTCCTGAAGCGAAATTTGCTGCTCCTGCGTTATTAAAAACTTCTGAAACAATCCCCACTTGTCATTCATGGAATTAATTTTTGATGGATTTTATAAAAGCGCAAAATTAACAAAAAGTTAATAGTAGCCATTGGTGATGAGATAAAAACGTAAATAGATAGCATATCATCGAATGAACACGAATTTAACGAATTCAAATTTCATCTTCCGAAACACCATACACTTCATCGGGTTCATCGTTGCCAATGGGTTCGGTATGAATAATAACATCGTAGATGCTTGGAATTTTTCTTTTCAGCTCTTCTTCAATGCAGGAAGCAATCTCATGTGCTTCGCTCAGCGACAGGTTGCCGTCAATTTCAACGTCAAGGGTTACTTCGCAGAGATTGGCAATTTTTCTGACCCTGATACGATGTGGATTTTGAGCTCCATCAATTAGCTTAACTGTACCGATAATGGTGCGATAGATTTCCGTATCCTCGACACCATCCATCAACTCGCGATTAGTGGCCATAAAAATTCTAAAGGCCACTATCATAATCCAGATACTCACCACAAAAGCAGTAATAGTATCAAGTATGGGCATTTTCAAAATAAAGGTAAATGTCAGACCAACCAACACCGATGCCGATATAACCACGTCGCTTTGCATGTTTTTTGAGTTGGCAATAAGCATGGTGCTTTCCACCGCTTTACCCACTTTTTTTAAATAGGTAGCCAAAAGTTGCTTGCCAATAATTGAAATGACAATAACATAGATAGAAATCATACTCGGAATATCACGTTCGGCAGGATGCAATAACGATCCCACCACGGATATAGCAAGCTGTGCCCCTGCAAAAAAGATGATAAACGCCAGCAGCTTAGTGGCAATGGTATCGGCCTTTTTATAGCCGTAAGGATATTTCGGGTCAGGAGGATTGGCGATGATATGAGCAGTAATCAGGGTAATGACTGAAGTCAAGATATCACTTCCCGAATCGATACCATCGGCCACCACAGCCATACTGCCGGCTACTATCCCGACACTAATTTTAGCTACGGCCAAAAAACCGTTGCCCCAGATGGCAATCCTGGAGGCTTTTATGATGGTTCGCTCACGGGTTGGTAATTTTGACATACTGGTTTTCTTGTTGTTGTTTTATGAATTATCGGGTAGGTCAAAGTATAAAGTCTTTCTAAATCTTCTTTTAACAGAACAATAATTTCTATCCAATTTACCTGTATAATTTATTATACAAAAAAAATGTAGTCATTTGAGTACTTACTCTATTTTTTATCCTTCTTGCTATACAGCACTTTAATAAAAAAATAGGCTGTAACGATGGTAACCGTTCCCTGAACGGCAATCATAAATGTTAATGCATCGGTACTCATGATATTGGATTTTTTGATTGACTAAGTTTTCGTTTATTGGAAGCAATATGTACCATATACGAAAGACCCACGATGGTTAACAATAGTAACAATCGCGACATATCCTTGGCAAACATTACAGTAGGAGCACCCTCTTTAAACCATATCACCTCCTGGTTAACATGAAAAATCTGCCCTATGATACTATCTGAAGCAAAAGGCCAGCTACCATGCATGAACAACTGATTTACGGCTGTTTGCCAATCGGCTATCTCGCCATTGAGGGGTTTTATTAACGAAGTGATTAGAATAATAATAAGAAACAGCGGTGTTACCCACTTAATGATGGGCTTGTATATTTTGGGTATTTTAATATCGGCGCCATCGGTAATTTCGTTCCAACCTTTGTCTATACCAAACACCCACCCAAACAAAATAATTTCGGAAACGGCAAAAATGACCAGCGCCACCGTACCGGTCCAATAGTCGTATTCGTCAAACACGCCGGCTTGAAAAAAGAGTATGGTGGGCAGTGCCAAAACAAGTATCAACAAGCCAAGCGTGTAAGCGCCTTTTTTACGACTCCAGTTAAATTCATCCTTCACAAATCCCATCCAGGGCGTACCCATGGCCAGCGATGAAGTAATTCCGGCTATAAATAACAATCCAAACCAGGCAACACCTGCCAGACTGGCAAGCACCGGTCCCCATTTACCAAATAAGTAGGGCATGGTTTTAAACGCCATCATAAAACCGGCATTTTCTTTTACCCAATCAAGGCCCATGTAGCCAACGGCAATAGGAATAACGATGGAGGCACCCAGTACTATTTCAACAAAACCATTCATCCAACCTGCTGTCATGGCATTTAGGGCTATGTCTTCATGCTTTTTAACATAGGCGGCGTAACAGAGAATAGTACCCATTCCCACCGACAAGGTGAAAAATATTTGCCCTGCCGCTGCCAGCCAAACTTTAGGATTACCCAAACTATCATAATTGGGTTTCCATAAAAAATTGAAACCAACCATCGAGTTGCAGGTAGTACAACCCGGCTCGCCGGTATCACCAATGGAGAAAGCCATTATTGCCAGAAAAACACCAAAGATAAGAAGCAAGGGCATAGCAATTTTAGCCACCTTTTCGATGCCTCCGCTAAGGCCTTTCGATAACACGTAAACATTAATGGTTAAGGTAACAACAAAAGCCACAATAGCCAGTAGGGGAAAATTAATAATCAGACCACCAGCACCGCTAGAAGTACTGCTAATTCCCACGTAATCGTTAAAAACCTGGCTAACTTCGGAAGAGCTTAATCCGTTAAATGTTTGTAAAACAGAGTTAAATGTATAGGACAATGTCCACGATTCAATATAGGTATAGTACGAAAGTATCCCCAGATTGGTAAAAATTCCAAACACGCCGATGTACTTCCACAAGCGCTGCTTGGACATGCTATCCATAATAAAAGGTGATGAGTGGTTACCTCTTACGCCTCCATACCTGCCAATGGCCCATTCGACCCACAACAAAGGAATTCCCATCAACAAAAAAGAAACCAGATAAGGGATAATAAAGGCTCCGCCCCCATTTTGAACTGCCTGAATCGGGAAACGCAGAAAATTACCCAACCCCACAGCATTGCCCGCCATGGCGAGAATAAGACCTATTCGTGATCCCCAACCTTCTTTTACTTTTGCCATAAAAGTCGAAATTTTGAGTTACTCCTGAAAAGAAACTACAATGATAAGAAATTGTAAGGCATAATTAAAGTCAATCCTCAATAAATTTCAAAACTTTGAGTTTGCGCCACGTCTGCCACGAGGATGAAATCCGGGATTCCAAATCTTAGGTTACCTATAAAATTTCAATATTTCAGATTACCTGAACACAATATCCTTGATAAGGTTTTTCCCGGCTTCCTTGTTGAGAGCCTTTACAATTTTAGACCGTGCCATCATTAACTCGCTACGAAGGGGTGCCGAATCGAGGTTAACATAAAGGATGCCGTTTTTGATGGCGAGGTGATCGGTATGATGCGCTATCATCGAGCCCACAACCGGTTCCCACGAAGCCATCAAGTTAACTTCTTCCAACTTTTGGTTCATGCGCAAACGGCTAACCACCTCTTTAATGGCATTGCCAAGGGTATATTCGTGATTGGGTTTCATTGATGTGTTGTAACTATTCCGTGTTCTACCATAAATATTTTGTGATCGATGTCAACCTGACTAAAAATTGCCTCGATACGCTCGGACTGTGTGTCAGTGATAAACACCTGTCCGAAATTATCGTCGCTAACTAACTGAATAATTTTATTTACCCGCTGATGGTCGAGCTTATCGAAAATGTCATCGAACAACAGTACCGGCTTAAAATCCTTTACCCTGCGCATGTACTCAAACTGAGCCAGTTTAACAGCAATAACAAATGTTTTTTGCTGCCCCTGCGAGCCAAACTTCTTAACGGGATAACCATCAATTTTAAAAAGCAGGTCATCCTTGTGAATTCCCTTACTGGTGTAGCGCAACATTCTATCCTTGTCTACTGATTTAGAAAGCAATTGCACCAACGGTTCTAACGCCAGTTGCGATTCGTACACTAACTCAATCTGCTCGCTGCCATCCGAAAGAAAACGGTAATTATTTTCAAAAATTGGGTTAAAATCTTGTAAAAAAGCTTTTCTTTTTTCAAAAATAGGCTGGCCATATTCAGCCAATTTCTTATCCCATATTTCCAACGAAACCGCGTCGAAATTCCTTCGCTCCGCAAAACTTCGTAACAGTGCATTACGATGGGCAAGTGTTTTGTTGTATTGAAGCAGGTTATCGAGATAATTATTATCGAATTGTGAAATAACACCATCGATGTACTTTCGTCGCACATCACTACCCTCGTTGATCAAATCGCGGTCGTATGGCGAAACCATCACTAGTGGAATTTTGCCAATATGATCGGCCAGCCGCTCATACTCCTTTTTATTAAACTTAAACGATTTTTTACTGTTGCGCTTCTGTATAACGCTCACTTGGTCATTCAACGAGTTTTGATTTTTATAAGTGCCGTGAATAGAAAAAAAATCGGTTTGATGTTTTATATTCTGAGAATCAATAAAATTGAAGTAGCTCTTGCAAAACGAAAGATAATAAATAGCATCCAGGATATTGGTCTTTCCAACACCATTGTTACCCACGAAGCAGTTTATCTTGTCGCTAAACGCCATCTCCGCCTCTTCGTAATTCTTGAAATTGATTAACTTAAGTTTTTTCAGATACATGCTGCTTCCATATTCATTGGGGCATCAAAGATAGTGATTTTAGCAAGGCAGCGAAATCGCCAAAAACTATTTACTCTTTCTATTTAACGCATCTACAGAATAAGGCATCGTCAAAACCCATTGCATCATTGTACCATTACATCATTGTACCATTGTATCATTGTACCATTACATCATTGCATCATTGCACCATTGTACCATTACATCATTGTATCATTGTACCATTGTACCATTGTACCATTACATCATTGCATCATTGTACCATTACATCATTGCATCATTAACCCACCAGCCACTTTTTCATGCTTTGTTTGTTCCGCTCGTTAATAATATTTTTTCCTTCGGGAGTATAGAGAAAATCAATCAACCCGTCAAAACGCTTGGTAATATTACCTCTGATTACCTTCATGGTTGCGTTCATTAAACCGTTTTCCTCATTGAAACTCTCCTCCGGGATACCTATGGAAGCAGGAAGCCAGCGTGCCGGAAACGTATCTTCAAATTCACCACCACTTAAATATTTTCCCAATTCACCTTTAATTACTTTTAAAGCCAATTCAACAGCTTCATCACTTTTAACATCAACGTCCTCCGCTTTAATTTTTTCTTTTAGCGCCAGTACATTGGGCACAATCAAACCAACGGTGTACGGATTTTGATTGTTATGCAACATCACCTGCTCAAGGTATTTCGACTGGTCGGCAAGAGCCTCTTCAATACCTTCGGGGCTGTATTTTTCGCCATCATTTCCGATTAAAAGACTTTTAAATCTTCCTAATACATACAGAAAGCCATCTCTATCTAAATAACCAATATCACCGGTGTGGAGCCATCCATTTTTGAGGGTTTCTTTGGTAGCTTTCTCATTTTTCCAGTAACCATTCATTACGTTTTCACCTTTAACCACAATCTCACCCTTCTCACCGATCTTCATCTCGTTACCATCATCATCAAGAATTTTAATTTCCAGGTTGGCAACAATCCTGCCCGAGCTACCCATTTTATGAGCATCGGGCGAATTGGAAGAGATAACCGGAGCGGCTTCCGAAAGGCCATATCCCTGATACATGGGAATGCCGATGGCATAGAAAAAACGCTGTAACTCAATATCCAGCAAAGCACCACCACCCACAAAATACAAAAGGTTTCCACCAAAGCCTTCCCGAATTTTGCTGAATAATACTATATCAAACAGATTGATAAGAGGCTTATATATATAGGTGCCGCCATTCCCCTTATCAAATCCCAACTTGTTATACTTATACGCTAGGTTAAGTGCGAATTTGAATAGATTTTCGGTGATTTTACCTTTCTGTCGAATGCCGGATTCAATATTCTTTTTAAAATTTTTAGCCAGCGCCGGAACACTAAGTAGAAAATAGGGTTTAATCTCTTTGATGTTTTTGGGAATATTTTTTAACGTCTCCATAGGGGTGCGACCTTTCTCAACCACGGCCAGACTAGCTCCTTTGCCTATCATAGTGTAAAGACCAACCGTATGGGCAAACGAGTGATCCCACGGAAGAATTAACAAGGTAATATAATCCTCTTTAATTTCAAACAGCGAAGTGCCCTGCTCGGTGTTGGCTGTGTAATTTCGATGGGTTAACATAATCCCTTTAGGATCGGCAGTTGTACCAGAAGTATAAGTGATGTTGGCTACATCATCTCCTTCAACAGTCTGCATCATCTTTTTCACCTCTGCTTTCAATTCCGGGGAAGCCTCTTTTCCCTTTTGAAAAATACGGGAATAGAGCAGCTCATTCTCATTGGTTTTGATATCATCAAACACGATAATGGTTTCCACCAAGGGTAGCTCGTTACATATATCACGGATTTTTTTAAGCTGCGACTCCGACACTATCACGGCCTTCGATTCAGAATGATTTATTCTAAAGGCAATCTCTTTAGGTTCGATAAGCTTTACCGATAGTGGCACATCAATCACACCCAAATAGAGCATGGCCAACTCCGATACCAGCCACTCTGTTCTTCCCTCAGCCATCAGCGCCACCCGATCTCCTTTTCGTAAACCGAGGTCGTATAAGCCGGCGGCAAAATGCTCTACCTGTTCATCAATCTCCTGATAGGTAGCGCCTACATATTTTCCATTCTTCTTTTCATGAATTAAAACATTGTCAGCAAACTTTGCCACACTATTTTTAAAAAAACCTGGAATTGTCTTCATAATCATAATTTATGATAAAAAAAAGGCAAGATAATAAAATTTAAATTAGGCAACCCCATTGGCTTATCTTGGTTTCGGAGAGTTACGCCTTCACATAAATATATCATGCCAAATCGGATATCGTGCATTTACTTTGTTAATCGTGCGGACTCAAAGGGTTTTAATTATCTTCTCAAAGTCGGGGCTGCCATGCAAATAGTTGAATGCTTTGTTATTTATAATTTCTGAGCGGTTATCAAATCCTTTGTCGATGGCTTTTTGCAGCGAGGAGAAAACCTTTTTATCCTGTTTCAGTTTGGCAAATCTTACCGCCTTGAAAAAGTAAACATAGGAATTGTCGGGATCCACTTTTTGATAAATGGCAAGAAATTTAGCTGCCTGCTGCAGGTTGTTGTTTTCCAACGCCCTGTTTGTGAAGATGTACGAAATCATGCTGATATAATTGACCAGTCTGGCGTTCATCAGACGGATCTCACGTGAAGCATTGTTTTGGGAATCATCCATTAGGCGGTCGGTTTTTTTCATCCACCAGTTAATATCCTTCTCTTCCATGGCTCTTGCCAGCAGGCGTTGTTGTTCAACCTCCTTGTTTTCGAGTTTGTCGGCTTCCGGGCCGGGGTTTAGCATATATTGGCTGTTTTTTGACTTGCCCAGCATCAGCGCCAGCGAAGCATCCATTACCTTGGCAGGGGGCCAGTCGTGCTTGCCGTCAAAAACCAGCAGGTATGTTTTCCAGTTACTGGCTTTGAGCTGGCGATAGAGATTTTTAAGTTCCAAAAAATTAAAATCTTGATTACCTGTAACGCCAACCCAGGTAAAACTTTTGTTTACCGGGTTTTGCACCTGGGGAAACCCGGCTGAGCACCCGATAACACCGGCCACAGTGCTGTTGTACAGGGCAACCAGCGTGGCAATGCGTGCTCCTCCCGAGAAACCGGCCGTGTACATTCTGTTTTTATTAATATGAATTCTGTTCTCAACATCACCCATAAAGGCCGTGATAATCCGGTTTCGCAACTGACCACTTTGTCCGTTTTTTGAGTTGTTGGAAGCTGCCAGCACCAGGTTGTATTTTTCAGCAAGGGTTTTGTATTTTTCCAACGGCAGGGTGCCGCGGCCATGAGCATCAAAAATAAAAACAATGCTGTTTTCCTTTTTTACATCGTAGCTTTCAGGCAGGTAAAGAGCGAAAGAGAGTGCCGTGTCGTTTTTTATTTTGACCCGTGGGTACAGTTTGCCTGTTTCCATGTTTTCGTAAGTAACGGCAGTGTTGACTTTATGGTTTTTTTCGTAAGGAGTATTACAGGAAACCAGCGTAATGACAGTCAAAAAAAACCCGATAAGCGTTTTATTCAAATGCATCTACTACCAGTTTTACAAAATTGTTGTAATCAAATTCGCCGTGGCCATTGAGCCCGAACCGGACAATAACCAATTTTTTTGAAGGGATGATGTAAACCCGCTGTCCGTGGTATCCATCGCAGAAGTAGGTATCTTTAGGGGCATCGGGAAGTTCTTTGGGTTGCAACCAGAACTGGACACCGTATTCTCCGTTGGAGCCTTTGGTGGGAGTGGTTGTGTAGTCAACCCATCCCTCGGGGAGAATGCGTTCGCCGCGAGCTACCCCATCATGTAAATAAAAAAGGCCGTAACGAGCCCAGTCGCGTGCCGTGGCAAAAATATAGGAAGAACCCACGAAAGTTCCCGAAGCATCGGTTTCAAAAACCACGCTCTTCATTCCCAGCTTGTTGAAAATAGCCTTACGCGGAAACTTCCAGTAATCCTGATCGTTTTTAAACTGACGACGAATAATCAGCGATAAAATATTGGTGGTTCCCGAAGAGTAATACCAAACTGAATCAGGTGGGTATTTAGCGGGTTTGTTTAAAGCAAATCCACCCATGTCGCTTTTTTGATACAGCATAATGGTGGCATCCGAAATGTCGGTATAGTCTTCAACCCACTCCAGCCCGCTGCTCATGCGTAACATGCTGTTAAGGGTAATGTTTTTACGGTTGTCGTTTTGCCACTCTTTAACGGGTGCGGGGGCATTAACATCAAGCTTGCCCTCTTTTACCAGCACGCCTACCATCGAACTGGTAACACTTTTGCTCATCGACCAACCCAGCAGGCGCGTTCGTTTTGAAAAGCCCTTTAAATATTTCTCGGTAACAAAACTGGTGTCGTAGCAAATCACGACTGCTCTGGTGTTTCCACGGTTAAAGGCACTGTCAAGGGCAACTTTTAGTTTTATCCGGTTTACTTTAACCGAATCACCCTTAGGCAGCCTATCGCCGAAAGGCCAGGCAATGGTATCGGGGTTTTCGGGTAATTTTTCCTGAATAAGTTTCTGTTTTCTGACTGTTGCTTCATCGCCATCGGCTAACAGGGTGCATCCTAATCCTTCGCGATAGATGGCTTTTTGTTTAGCCGTACCGACAAAACTTCCCGTTACGCTTTGGTCTTTTTTATTCACAATGTTTTTTGAGAGAGACAGAAAAAAGCTGTTCAGTTCATGTGCTTCTACACTTGCCTGTGTCCGGTTGGTCATAAATACCCACGAGCCTACCATTTTAGCTGAAAAGCCGGTGAAGATGGGTGCTCTGTCGAGCAGATACTTAGCACCGTAGCCAATGCCCAGCACCAAAACAATAAGAATGATGTATTTAGTCCTTTTCATAATTGTGGTTTTTTTGATATGTTTCAAAAGTAATCAAAATATCGGGTTGTACATTCACTCTTCGCATTCGCATTGTAGGTAGAGTGAAAATAAAGAACGGTAAGCTTTAGGAGGAAATATTATATTTTGATTTTCCGGTGGTTACGATTTACTGCTTTCTTATTCTGAATATACGGTTTGAAACTTCATTTATATTTCAAAGTAGAAATTCTTCAATGTTTTCCGGTGTAACCACATTAAACTTTTTCATCGGGTATGCTTTGGAAAAAGTTGTTGGAACCCGTGGTTTTTTTGAAATATTGGTTTTGAATTTAAATACGGTAAACTCTCCGTCTTTTTCCTCAACAAAATCAATTTCCTGCTGTTGGGTTGTTCGCCAAAAGTAATAATGGCCATAAAAATCGTTATAGTGCAGATGTTTAATTTTTTCGCTAATGATAAAATTTTCCCATAAAGCTCCTTTGTCAGTTCTAAGGTCAAATGGCCTGAAATCACCAATCAGGGCATTACGAATCCCATTATCAAAAAAATATATTTTTTTACTTTTTTTTATTTCATTTCTTACGTTTCTGCTCAACGTCGGTAATTTGAAAATAATAAACGCTTTTTCAAGTAAATCAATATATCTTTCTACAGTTTCTTTGTCAACACCAACTAACTGAGATAATTCATTATAAGAAACCTGACTGCCTACCTGAAGGACTAAAGCTTTCAATAGTTTATCAAGAACAACAGGTTTTTTAATTAAACCGAAAGAGAGGATGTCTTTGTAAAGATAAATAGTGAACCAGATACCCTATTTACTTATCACAATTTTTTTAATATCGCGTATATTTTTACCCGAGAGTATTTCCAAAAAGTAAATACCATTTTCAAGAGAAGATACATTTAAAGTTGCCTGTTTTTCCATGGCTGCATCACGGTGTAGGCATATTCTGCCCGAAACATCCATAATCTTGATCTCTTTAATGGTATGGTCAGCTTTTATAAAAAGTATTTCTTGCGCGGGATTTGGCCAGGCTTTAGAAAAAGTTGCCGTCGTTGGTTGAAGGCCTGTTGTCATCCCGTATTCGGAGTAACCCATGTCGGGGGCTGTTCCTGTATATTCGTCCGGTTGCATATCAACTACGGTGAGGGTATCGCCATAAGCATCAACAATATTCAGAAAAGCGGTACCTGCATCAATACAGGGCGAATATTCCGTAAGACTGAAATCGCCGGCATCTGCGTCAACAAACGCTGCATCAACATCCATGTTGTTGCTTCCTTCTGCTCCGTCAGGGAATGGAGTATTACAATAGTTAACTTCTGCCCATCCGAAATCAAGGTAAATGTTGTCGCTGTATGCTCCGGGATTGTTATAAATGATGCAATTGGTAAACGATGCATCGGAAAAAGCGAGTTCAACGCCTCCACCATCACCATTGGAAGCATGGTTATCGTACATCGTACAATTGACAAACCTGATTCTGCTGCTGTAACCGGAAACAGATACGGCACCGCCAGTAGCATAGGTTGTAACGTTGCCTGTAAACAAATTTCGGGAAATTTGTGTTTCGTAACAGCCGTACAGACATATAGCTCCTCCACCATACAAAACAGTATTATTTGTGAACAGGCAACTATCGATATTCATTCCCATATCGCCCGAAAGTTTTATAGCTCCACCTTCACCGTAGGCGTGATTATTAATGAATGTACAGTGGGCTATTCGTGTTTCGTTGGTAGAATTTAAGGCATATAGGGCACCTCCCATCCCGTTGTCGTCGGCTGTTGCCTCGTTGTTGGCAAACAGGCAGTGGGCGATAACAGCATCGGAGTTATTCATCATAATGCCGCCTCCATGCTGGTCGGGAAAGTCACTTCCGCTGGTTTTGCCATATTCGATACGGCAATAATGAAATTCGCTTACACCCTCTGCTTCGTCAAGACGGATACCATGCCAGCCTGTTGCCGGATTATCGGTGGTAAAATATACGGTGTCGGCCTCTGTGCCCTGTGCTGTTAGTTGTCCCTTTACAGTCAGCTTATAATGCCCCTGAAATCTGACAACAACACCCGCTTCAATGGTCAGGGTTTCTCCTTGCACAACCGTAATGTCGCCGGTTACCAAATAGGGTGAGCCGGATGCCGTCCACACTCCTGACTGGTTGCCGGTTACGGTGGTTTGTGAATAAATAAAGGATGTCAACAACATCAGTGTCATAAAAACATAAACTCTTTTCATCGTGTAAATAGTTATTTGTAATGTACTAAATTAAGGCGTCTAAAGTATTAAAAATATTATTATGATATCATGAGATATTTTGATCGATTGAGATGCTTTTTTTCAAGTCGTTTTCTGTTTAATAAATTAGTATATTTGCACGTTATTTTGCGGCAGTAGCTCAGTTGGTAGAGCATCAGCTTCCCAAGCTGAGGGTCGCGGGTTCGAGTCCCGTTTGCCGCTCTTAGTGCAATTATCGGTATGCTAATAAATGATTTTGTCAGTATTTGAGTTCCGTTTATCGCTCTGTTTTTATAATAAATGTACACTTCTATGAAAAATTTAGTTTTGTTTTTAATGATTTTAGGCTTGACTGCTCCTACGGTGGGATACTCCCAGTTTGGTATTCAGAGTAAAATCCGGTCGAAGTACGAAAAAAAGTACAAAGAGATGGGAAAAAAGAAAGCTGAAGAACAAGCAGATAAAGGGTTAGATAAAGCAGAAGAAAAAGGAATTGAAGAGGCAGATAAAGGGCTTAACAAAGCTACTGATGCTGCTGACCCGGCACTGGATAAAGCAGAAGAAGCTCAGGAGAAAGGTGAAGATTATGCTATCTCAGGGTTGCAAAAGTATCAGGATTGGGCTGCCGGTTACGAAGAAGGTGTAGCATCGAAAGATCCTGCCGATTATAAAAAATACCCTTTTGAATCAGGTATTGTAAAATATAAACTGGAAGGTTCCGAAGAGGGAGAGAAGATCGTTTACATGGATATGGGTGGATACAAGATTGCTGAATATAAAACCATTAAGAAAAAACGGAAGAAAGTGGAAAAAGAGACGGTAATGCTTATTGGTGCCGATATGATTACCATTGATTATGATAATAAGTCTGCTGTAAAAATGCACAACCCCATGGCTTACCTGCTGGCTGACCCTGATCGCGACTGGCAAAAAACTGGTGAGAAGATGCTAATTAAAATGGGCTACAAGATTGTTGGTAACGAAACTATTCAAGGAAAAAATTGTGCCGTATGGCAACATGGCAAACAAAAACTATGGCTATGGAAAGGTATTACCCTGAAATCAGTAGAAAAGGTGGGTGGCAAAAAAACCATCGAAACGGCTGTTGATGTAAAAACAAATGTGGAAATTCCAGCATCTGCTTTTGAAGTCCCTGAAGGGTATGAACTGGAAGTGGTTGGTGCGTCAGATATGCTTCCGCAGGTTACTGATGAAGATATTCAAAACCTTAAAGAGGATGAAGACATGGATGATCTGTTAGATCAAATTGAAACCATGTCCTTTTCTGAATATAAAGCTTTGGTGTTAGAAGAGGATCCTGATACACCAGAGGATGAGATACAACAGAGCTACCTCTACCTTAGACAAAAAGCCAGAAGAAGGCATAATAAATAGTTTAGAGTATAGCTTGGTTAATTGTTTCTCAGGCTTTTGGTATGTTTTCCTTTTTATTTGTTGTAAAAATATTTTGAACCGGTAAACAGGGTTTTTACTACCTGGCCGTAAACTGCCTGGTGACGTGATGCAATTTCGGGCCAAAGAAGTTGTGTTTTATTGTATGTCAGGTTTTGAATCAGCCGGTTTTTGTAATCATCATCTAATAAAATTTTAATAATAGCCTCTTTGTATTCTTCATCGGTT
>Ga0164318_10001417_pt1 | contig 21302 bp, 15 predicted proteins | sample GuaBasSedimGuay9_FD_113734 | JGI IMG/M metagenome (GOLD analysis project Ga0164318, IMG submission 113734) | Subseafloor sediment microbial communities from Guaymas Basin, Gulf of California, Mexico - Guay9, Core 4571-4, 0-3 cm | ecosystem: Environmental > Aquatic > Marine > Hydrothermal vents... | reverse complement strand
GTAGTAGCGGCTTTAGCCGCTTTTGAGCCTTTTGGACGGCTGAAGCCGTCACTACGAACAAAAACGCCAGACTCCAGATTCCTAGTTTTTTCAGTAGAGTCAAAAATAGAAAATGAACAGTTTCGCCTTCGTCATCCACCCGCTCGATCCTAAACGTGATGTTGCGCGCAAATATCCGCTGCTGGCACGCATACTGCCCACACCGCTAATTCACTTTTTCTCTCGCTTCTGGCCGCCGGTCTACATCTCACACATCACCGGGGTGCGCTCAAAAGCTACAGGTGAAGAAATCGAGGGCTGGCTGATAGCCTGCCCATTCACCGCCCGGCAGATGCTGCGCCTGCCACATCAAACAGTCTATCGAAAGATTGTTCAAACCGGCCGGATGGCGCAGAAATTAGGAGCTAATCTCTTGGGGCTGGGAGCCTTTACGTCCGCGATCGGCGATGGCGGAATCACCGTGGCCCAGCAACTCGACATTCCCGTCACCACGGGGCATAGCCTCACTGTAGCCATCGCCGGCGAAGCGCTAAAGCAAGCTGCGCTCAACAGAGGGTTCCAACTGGAATCGGTGACCGCGGCCGTGATCGGAGCAACGGGCAGCATCGGCTCGGCATGCGCCGAGTTAATCGCCCCGCTGGTGGGCGAGTTGATATTGATTGGCCGGCGAGAGTTTCGTCTGGCAAAAGTGGAAGCGCAAGTTAGAAAAGCCGGAGCACGCCAAGTGCGCACCTCGACACGTCTCAAAGACACCCGCGAGGCGGACCTAGTGTTGAGCGCCACCAACACCGCCAGGCCGATCATCCAGCCGGAGCACCTCAAGCGCGGCTCTGTTGTATACGATGTGGCTCTTCCGCCAGACGTATCGCCTCGGGTGGCTCAAGAACGGGACGATGTACTAATCATCGCTGGAGGAATGGTCAGCGTGCCTGGAGACGTGGACTTTGGATTCAATTTCGGCCTGCCCCCCGGCGCGGCCTATGCCTGTATGGCAGAGACAATGATATTGACACTGGAAGAACGATACGAAAACTACTCGCTGGGCAAGCAAGTTCAAGTCGAGCGGGTGCGTGAGATCGCCAGATTGGCCCACAAGCACGGCTTCCGTCTCAGAATATAAAGGAGGGAATATGTCTCAGGGTAGAATGCTAATAGTAGAAGATGATCCCGACATCTCCAACATGCTGCGTATCTACTTTCAGTCACAAAGCTACGAAGCCTCAGTAGCTCAACGCGGCGAGGACGCCCTGGAGATGTGCCGGCAGCAATTGCCCCACATCATTGTCCTCGATATTATGTTGCCGGATATGGACGGTTACGACGTATGTCGAGAACTGCGCGGCAGCCTGCGTACCAGCCACATCCCCATCATCTTTCTGACCCAGAAAGATGAGCGCTCCGACAAAATCCACGGGCTCGAGTTAGGCGCTGACGATTACATCACCAAGCCCTTTGATTTGGAGGAACTCAAGCTGCGAGTCAAGAACGCCATGGCCCGCGCAAAATACGAAAGTCTGACCAATCCCACGACTGGCCTGCCCAGCGGCAGGCTGATCGAGGATCAGTTGCGACAGTTGATGCAGCGGGATGACTGGGGCATCGTCTACGTAGGCATCCGGGGACTCGACACTTTCAGTGAGACCTATGGCTTTGTAGCCGGGGAGGAAGTATTGCGCTTTACCGCGATGCTCCTCGGTAAATCTGCCGACAGCGTGGGAACGTCCAACGACTTTATCGGCCACATCGGCGGCTCTGACTTTATCATCATTACCCAGAAAAACATGGTGTCGCCCGTAGTAGAGGACCTGAAAAGCCGTTTCGACTCTGGCGTGGGCGTGCATTACGACTGGCAGACGGTGCAACAGGGGCACATGATCGTCCACGACGACGAGGGCAATGAAAAACAAGTCAGCCTGATGACACTCTCTATCGGCACGATTACGGCCGACGACGGCCCCTTCGCCGACATCCGAGAGATCACCGAAGCGGCCTCTAATGCCAGGCGCGAGAAGCGAACATCCTAAATAATCAATAAACACCGTACAGCTTCAAGGGCTTTTCTCAATCTAGCTGGTTCAAGAGTTGGCGGAAGGCATGATAAACGCATTGCGCATCAACGAACAACCTGCCTCAAGAAAATTCCACCACCTGGACGGTCACACCGACCAGAAGGGCAAAGAGGCAGAACGAACACACGGACGGGCAATGAGCGGCCGCCAATCACTGGAAGGTCCAGCCATCTACAAGGAGGCGCTGCGCAGCCTGCGGCGAGTGGGACGCGAAATAAGCGCCACGCTTGACCTAGAGCACATTCTACACCTGATTGTAAAAGAGGCCATGCGCACAAGTCGAGCGACGCGCGGCTCAATTGTGCTCCGGGAAGCGGCGAGTGGAGAACTGGGGTTGCAAGTCTACACAGGCTATTCGGAAGCAGAGAGAGCACACCTGGACGCGACATTACGCGCGCCAGAAGCTCACCCAGTCTTGGCCCAAGTATTACGCACCAACCAATCGCTGCTCGTTCCAGACGCGGTTGTGGTAAAAGAAAGCCAGGTCAATACCAAATCTCCAATTTGCTCTGCGCTCGTCGTACCGATTTTTTACTCAGAAGCACTGACAGGGCTGATCCTGCTGGAGAGCAACGAAAAAGACATACTCGACTATGACGTAATCGAGTTCGTCGAAGGACTAGCTTCCCAGGCATCTATTGCTATTGGAAACGATCAGCGCTACAAGGAACAATTGAAACGCGGAGAACTGCTGCGCAGCCGGGCAGATCAACTCGCACTGGTTCTCCAAGTCAGCCAGGCGTTACGTTCAGACCGTCCATTAGAAGACATACTGGAAGAGATCGCTTATGCAATCCAGGAAAGCGTGGGGTTCAATCTGGTGTTGATCAGCGTGCTGGAGGGCAATCCACCGCATCAGCGTCGAGTGGCTGCCGCCGGTATTCCCCTCACATCATTCGAGAACATGAGAGAAACTCGACAACCCTGGTCTGTCATCCAAGAAGTCATGGACGAGAAATTTCGCATCAGCCAGAGCTACTATGTTCCGGCGGATCAGAGAGGCAGTTGGCAAGAGCAATTGGATGTGTATGACGAGGAGAGCAACGCCGCGACACACAAAGCGGGCCAATGGCATCCTCAGGACTTGTTACTCACCCCACTCATCGGGCCTGGTGGAGACACACAGGGCCTTTTATCGGTGGATCAGCCGCGCAATGGGCGCGTTCCAGACCGAGCCACGGCCGAGGCGCTGGAAGTATTCGCGGGGCAGGCAGCGCTGGCTATCGAAAATGTGCGCCTGGTGGAAGCATTGCAGCATCGCGCCGACACACTGGCGCTGTTCAACGAAGTCAACCGCTCGGCCACTGCCAAATTAGACCTGAACGAGGTCTTGAGCACCGTCGTAGAAATGGTCCCTCGCTTGCTCGAATGTACCTATAGCAGCATTTTCCTCCTGGATACGAAAGACAGCAAGTACATACTCCGAGCAGTACATGGCTCCAGTCCCGAGCACTCGGCACTCTCCACCTTTGATCCGGGTGAAGGGATCCTGGGTCAAGTAGTCAAGAGCGGCATGCCGCTGGCCCTCGACAGCGCAGAACGAGAATCACATTCCATCCCCAGCCTGGTAAAAGGCGAAACCGGCCCTATAGCACTGATTCCGCTCACGACTGCCGGTCAGGCCATTGGTCTCCTGTGCGTAGGCCGCCAGGAGGACCATAGCTTCTCGCCGGCAGAACTGGCGACCCTTTCGGCATTGGCCGATCAAATAGCCGTAGCAGTGGAGAACGCCCGCCTGTTCGATCAAGTACACCGCTTCTCACAGGAACTGGAACAGCGCGTCGAGGTGCGCACCCAGGCACTGGCCGAGGCGATGCAGAACCTGACCGCGGAGCGCGACCGCGTCGAGACGCTCTACCGCATCACAGCCCAACTCTCCGCCAGCCTCGACCTGGACCGCGTGCTGAACCGCTCCCTGGAGCTAGTCGTAGCGGCAGTGGAAGCTGAACGAGCATCCATTCTGATGCTGAACCGGCAATCGGGACAGTTGATCTACCGCGCCGCCCTGGGAGAAGAGAGCAAATTACCGCTCGGCGGCAAACCTACCCGCTTCTCCCGAGACCAAGGGCTGGCCGGCTGGGTGATAAAACACCGCCAACCAACCATAGTGGCCGATATTCAACGAGACCCCCGGTGGGTGAAATCGCAAAACAAGAACAAGAAAAGAAAATACCGCTCAGCGTTGGTCGTACCCCTTTTATCCGGCGACCAGGTGCTGGGCACACTGCTCTTGTTCCACACCCAGATAGATTACTTTAACCAAGACCATCTGCGGCTGGTGAAGGCAGCCTCGGCACAGATCGCCAACGCCATCGGCAACGCCGAACTATACAACCTGATCCGCGAGCAAACCGAGCAGTTGGGACGCACGCTCAAAGATCAACGCATCGAGGCAGTCAAGAGCCAATCTATCCTGGAAGGAGTCGCGGACGGCGTGATGGTAGCCGACGCCAATAGCAACATCATCCTGGTGAACGCAGCAGCAGAGCGCATCCTGGAACTGCCCCGAAAAAAGGTGCTGGGGCGGATGACCAACGAGATGCTCGGTCTATACGGCAGTCAGGCCCAAGATTGGATGGAGACAATTACCAGATGGGCCAGGCAACCTGAAGCGTACACGGTAGGGGAATATCTGGCGGCCCAACTGGACACAGGGGACCGCATCGTCAGCGTCCACCTGGCGCCGGTGCTGATGGGCGACGAGTTCCTGGGAACAGTCTCGGTCTTCCGCGACGTCACCGCCAACGTGGAAGCTGAGAAGGCCAAATCCGAATTCGTCTCCACGGTGTCCCACGAACTGCGCACGCCGATGACCTCGATCAAAGGATACGCCGACCTGCTGATGATGGGAGCAGTCGGCGCATTGACGGAGAAGCAACGGGACTTTTTATCCATCATCAGAGACAACACCGACCGCCTGACCGCGCTGGTCAACGAACTGTTGGACATCTCACTCATCGAAAGTGGCAAAGTGGAACTCTCACCCAGCGTGATGAGCGTAGAGGATGTGACCGACCGGGTCATCACAACGATAAAGACCAGAGCACAAGACAAAGACCTGATTCTGCGACAAGATATACCGTCTGACCTGCCCCACGTATTTGCCGACGCCGACCGCGTGACGCAGATTCTGACCAATCTGATAGCAAACGCCTGCCAGTACACATCTCCCGGCGGTGAGATTGTCGTTTCGGCCAGCGTGCACGACGAGAAAGTATACATCACAGTGCACGATACAGGCATCGGCATCGCACCGGAGAATATGGACAAGATATTCAGTCGCTTCTTCCGGGCCGACGACCCCCTGGTACAAGAGGTGCCGGGCACCGGGTTAGGGCTTGCCATAGTCAAATCACTGGTAGAAATGCACGGCGAACAAATATGGGTGGAGAGCAAGCCAGGAGTGGGAAGTACATTCACGTTTACCGTCGCTATTGCGAAACCCGAGTTGGCGGACAAGGTTTCGGTTGAGAAATAGGCAGAGGGAGAAGCTAACTGCTCAGGCAATCCCGATCAAGGACGAAAATGTAGCCGCGCTTTCCATAGCGCGGAATGGAATCCGCGCCTACAAGACTATTTTCGAAACAAATACCAACACAACGTCAGCTGACAATCGCTGAGCAGAGTGGGAGGAATTATGGCAAAAATTCTCGTTGCTGAAGATGAAAGAGATATTCGCGAACTGATTGGCTTTACGCTCCGTTTTGCCGGATTCGACGTGGTGCTGGCCGCCAACGGAATCGAAGCCATCGAAAAGGCCCCGCAGGAGCAGCCCGACCTGATCATCCTCGACGTTCGCATGCCCAAGATGACAGGGTACGAAGCCTGCCGCCACCTGAAAGATAACCCGGCCACCGACGCCATTCCGATAGTCTTCCTTTCGGCCAAAGGACAGGAAACCGAGATCGAACAGGGCCTGGCCTCAGGAGCCGAAGAATACATCGTAAAACCATTCGCGCCGGACGATTTGACGAACCAGGTCAGAGAAATCCTGCGCCGCGCGGGAGTTCCAGAATAACAAGCAGAGAATGGTGATCCAGCGATGAGTGCTATTGTCGTCAAAGAGGGTCTCGTTCACTACGAGGCAATCGGACGCGGGCAGCCGTTGGTCTTGATCCACGGCTGGCTGGGGTCGTGGCGTTACTGGGTGCCGGCGATGGAAGAACTCTCGGCCCAGTACAAAACCTACGCGCTCGACCTGTGGGGCTTTGGCGACTCGGACAAACCAAATATGTATTACAACATCAACGCATACGTCGAGCTGGTCACAAATTTCTTGGACCAGTTAGGAGTTGGGCAAGGGCCACTCCCCATCGTGGGTCACGCCCTGGGAGGCATAGTCGCGCTGCTGTTCGCTGCTCAAGCCCCGGAGCGGGTCAAGCAAGTGATGGGAGTGAGCGTGCCACTGGCAAGCGCGGCCATCGGCCGGCCGTTGACCAGCTTCTCCGGCAACGGAGATGCGCTGGCGCGGCTGGTGACGCGGAGGGCCAACTTTCCCGAAGTGAACATGGAAGCGCGCAAAGCCGACACAGCCGCCATCGCCGGCAGCGTGAACTCGGCGCTGGAGCAAGACATACGCCGCGTGCTGCCACCCATCAATATCCCCGTGCTCCTGCTGTACGGCGAGAACGATCCACTCATCAAACCACCACAGCCAGAATGGCTACAAGATTGTGCCAACAACGTGCGCCCTATCCTGATGAAAAAGACACAACACTTTCCCATGTTGGAAGAACAAAACAAATTCAACCGGCTGTTGATGGATTTCCTCGACGCCGGCGATGACCTGGACTCATTAGAACTGAAGGATGAATGGCAGCGCCGCCTGCGATAGCTAAACCATGTCCATCCCCCGCCTGCTGGCTATCGCCCGTAAGGAATTCCGTCACATCACCCGCGATGCACGCACAGTCTTCCTCGTCACCGTCGCGCCGGCCTTTTTGCTATTGACCCTCTCCTACATCTTTTCCCTCGACGTAAACCGCGTGGACATCGCCGTGCGGGACCTCGACCGCACCCCCCTCTCCCGCGCTTTGCTCGCCAGCCTCACCGCCGATGGCGACATGGTCATCGTTGCCCGCGTAGAGCAAGAGAAAGAAATCGAATCCCTGTTCGCCCGCGAAATCGCTGACCTGATGCTCGTGATCCCCCACGGCTTTGCCGATGCAACGCTGAAGGATGCCCCGGCAGAGATGTTGTGCACCGTTGACGGCGCAGACGCAATCGCCGCCAGTCAAACCATTGGCCTGCTAGAGAGCCGCGTAAACGAATGGGGAGCCAATTTGCGCGTCCAGAGGACGAACAGCGCAATCGGTGGTTTCGACGTCAGCAGCCGCGCCTGGTACAACGAATCACTCAAATCACTGATTAGCATGGTACCCGGCATGATGGCTATCATCCTTTGCATGCCTGCCCTGGCCCTGGCCCTGGCGCTGGCCCGCGAGATAGAAACAGGCTCTTTCGAGAGCCTCATCGCCACCCCAACCCAGGGCGTCGAATACCTGCTCGGCAAACTGCTGGCCTACGAGATCAGCGGGATGGTGAGTGTCATCCTGGCGTGGCTCGTCGCCACACTCTGGTTCCGCGTGCCCTTCCGAGGCAACTTTTTCTCGTTCCTCCTGCTCGCAGCCGACTATATGATCGCCAGCATGGGCATCAGCCTGGTAATTGCCAGCTTTGTCCGCAATCAACAGACCGCCATGTTCCTCATCCTGATGGTCTTTTTCGTGCCCAGCTTTTTCATCGCCGGCCTCATCACTCCCGTCAGCGACGAGCCTATCACGCGGGCCATCGCCCTCGGACTCCCGACCACCCACTTTATCACCATCTGCCGCAGCATATTCTTGAAAGGACTAGGCCCGTCCGCCCTCTGGAAACCAGCGCTGACTCTGCTGGGCAGCGGGATTGCGACCCAAGCGCTTAGCCTGGCGCTGTTCAAGAAAAAACTCGCCTGAACCCGCCAAGCGCCGACATCGGATATTGCCATGCGCATCTGGAACCTGGTACTGAAAGAATTTATCCAACTCTTCCGTGACTGGCTGATGACGACCTTTATCCTCACGCTGCCCGCACTGCAACTGGTACTGTTGGCCCAGGCCACCAACTCCCGCATCTCCAACCTGTGCGTGGTCGCGCTTGACCTCGACCACTCGACCGCCAGCCGGCAACTGATCACCGCGCTCGACAACCGGAGCGAGATAACCGTCTGCTATCACCCCGCCGCCCTGGCGGATACTCACCGCCTCCTCGACCAGGGAGAAGCCACACTCGCAGTCGTCATCCCCTCTGGATTCGCTTCCGACCTGGCAGACATCTCGCGGACGCCGAGTGTTCAATTCATCGCCGACGGGAGCAACAACGTCCCGGCCTCCATTGCCCTCAGCGGCGCTCAGAAGGCCATCTCGGCTTTCGCTAAAGAAACCTGGGTTTTTGGCCCAGACCTGGCTCCTACAATTGACCTGCGCACCAACGTGCGTTTCAACCCCGAGTTCGACATCAGGTTCTACTCCATCCCGGCGCAAGTGGGTTTCATCATCTACCAGGTGACACTCACCGTCGCCTCCATCGGGCTGGCCCGCGAGCGGGAATTGGGCACATTGGAGCAGTTGATGGTCATACCGCTTGGCCGCATCGAGTTGGTTATCGGCAAAGCTATCCCCGCCCTGGTCGTCGGAGCAATAAACTCGCTATTTATGCTGGCGGTCGCCGTCTTTTTCTTCGGGGTTCCGTTGCGTGGTTCCCTGCCGCTGCTCTTTGTCCTGACCCTGCTGTTTATCGCCACCGAGATCGGCTACGGCATCCTCATCTCTAGCATCGCCCACACGCAACATCAAGCCATTCTGTTCGTCTTTGTCCTGGCGATGGTTGACATTGCCTTCTCCGGCTACCTGGTGCGGATCAAGAACCTGCCCGTTGCACTGCAAGCCATCGCGCAAATAGTCCCTCTCCACCATTACCTGACCATCATCCGGGGAGTGATGCTGAAAGGCGCGGGGCTGGATGCGCTGTGGCCCCACGCGGCAGCAATACTGCTGATCGGGCTGCTGGTCACCACCGTCGCCGTGCGCAACCTGAGCCGCAGTCTGGACTAGTCTCAACTTTTGACATAAACGGCAAATCCGGTGAACAGCGCCTGTTTTCCTCGGAAACGTGGTTTCAGGGCACCGAGTCCAACAGCACATCAACAGGAATCTGAATCGTGGTCGCGTTTCGATCACCGGGAGCGATTCCACCCCACACAAGCGTTTCAATTACCACCGGCTCATCCTCCACATACTTGGACAACTCCACCTGTGTCGACCCCAGATGGCCGCGCTCAATCTCGAACGCCACCGTCCCCCCGCTTTCCCAACCGGTGAAGAGGATATCGGTGATCATCTCTACCATCCCCCCAGTCTCGGCTCGATCTATCGGCTGGTCCAGCACAAAGCGGCTGTCATACATCCCAGCGTTTGTTGCCTCTGCACTCGCCGATATCGGGTCAGGTCGCAGCCAGGTAGCACCATCAACCAGGTCAAAAGTCGTCCAGTCAGAAGTCGTCACCAGCCGGATGCGCAACAGCGTGGTATCGGGCCATGTTGTCGCGAGGAACCGATCCACCCACTGGCTGGTGAGGGCCAAGTACCCCTCCGGCGGCAGCGCGCCATAGTCCTCATAGATGTACCCAAAACCGTTCGTTGCGCCCACTGCGGCCGGCTCAATTTGAGTCCCCTCGTGCCACTCGTTGAAGGAGGTGATCGTGACCAGCGCAGGCTCAACGCCCACACCCAGGGCTGCCTGCCAGCGCTGCTCATAGGTGGCTCCATCTCGCCGAGGGGTGTTCACATCGGGTGGATACTTGATCCGCCAGGCGGAGAACCCTGGATTCACGCCGGGAACGTACCAGGCATCTGGAGGAAGACCACAGGCCCAGGAGTAACCGGCGTCCGCATTCACATCAAGGATGGCATAGTTGTAAAGCCCGTCAAAGTGCCCGCCGTCAACCCACTCGGACACGGTCTCATCGGCGAGCACCAGCCCGCCATCCGGCAGGGCGTGGATGGCATCCAGCGCGTCTCGCCAGTAACCAGGCTCAACCGCATCGGAATCAGAGTCTGGGAACCGGGCCGACCACAAGTAGAATAGGCCTTTGGGTCGGCCATCTGGACTCCAGCGGCTGGAGGCGGCGGTATGGTAGAAAGCCGGATGGTCTCCGTAGTGACTGTAAAGGTAATTGATGTCATTCACAAGTCGAGTCGCCGTGCGCCCGCCATAAGGTTCGATGTGAAAGGCGACTTTGATGCCATAACGTTCGGCAGTGTCAAGGAGGAGCGGGACAGCCTGGTTCTCGCGTGACCTCTGTCCCCACCACGAAGAGACGATAACACCAACCCCAGCCTCACGCAGCCAAGCAAAGTGTTGAGCCACAACAGCCGGGTCGGCGATGCTATAGGGCCCCAGCGCTGGATAAAAGTCGCTGGCAATGTCAAGCGGTGGGTGAAAGCTGCCCTCCCCCCAGTGATCCCAGTACGCATCCACGTCTGGCGTCCGGTACCAGGGATAGTAGAAGGCCGCCACTCGATACGATGGTTCAGGACCAACAACGGGGGGCCAAGTGGCCTCGGGGCAGGGACTCGGTGTGGCCGTCTCGGCGGGCACAGTTGGCATCATGGTTGGCACGGGCGTAGGCGTGGTAGGCGCGACGGGTGTGAAAACACAAGCCACGGTCGCGAACAGAACGATCAATACGCCGAACTTGCATTGTCTCATTTTGCATCTCCGGCAATATCCTATCACAGAAGCAACCGTCCAACTCAACGGCAACTGGCCGCCCAAATTTGACATTGCCCCCCGCTATCAACACTCACTATATCCGCAGGCGTAGCAGCGGCGGCAGCCCTCCTCGTTCACCAGCGCTGCTTGGCCGCACTCGGGACACAGATCCCCCATGGGAAACAGCGACAGTTGCTCCGTCTCCTCCTCCTCACCAGCAGACTCGATCATCCCCAGATGCTCGGCCAAAACCTGCGCCACCCCATCCGGCAGGCTGCGCACCCGGCCGCGGCCAAAGCCCAGCGACCGACCGCCGCCGATGCCCTTTAACTGCCGAATCACCTGCTTGAGCCGCCGCGTCGCCGAGAGCGGCGAGGGGATGCGCAGGATAAGCGAGATCAACCGCCCGATGGCCTCCGCCACCGCCGCCGTATCCGACCCCGCCTTGCCCACGTTCAAGAACACCTCGAATGGTTCATCGTCGCCGTTGATGTTGATGGTGGTATAGGCCGTCCCCAGCGGCGTCACCAGGCGGTAAGTTTGACCCTCCAGACGATGCGGACGGGGCCTCACTTTATCCATTAGCTGCCGGTTAACCCTGCCTCCCTGTCCCTCCGTCCCCTTGTCTCCTTGCTTCCGCGTCTCCTCCGTCTCCAGCACCACCTTCTCCCGCGAGCCAGTGACGTAAACCGTAAGCCCTTTGCAGCCCAGCTTCCAGGCCAGTTGAAAGGCTCGCGCCACGTCGTCCGGGGTAGCGGTGGCGGGAAAGTTGATCGTTTTAGAGATGCTGGAATCCACAAATGCCTGCAAAGCCGCCTGCATACGCACGTGCTCCTCGGCCGTGATGTCCCCGGCGACAACGCAAGTGTCACGCGCCGCCGGAGGGACGCCTTCAACCCCCTGGCAGCTTCCGTTCGCCATCACCTGCTGCACGACGCGCTCGCGAGCTGCATCGTCCAGCCCGGCCTCCGCCAGAACCTGCAAAAATAGCGGGCTGACGTATTGCAGTTCTAGATCGTTGCCGTTATCGTTCACGTGGCGCGTGTAGGCCAGCGCAAAGATCGGCTCGCAGCCATAGGCCTCGCAACCGGCCACAGTAGCAACCGTCCCGGTCGGGGCCACGGTCGTTTGGGCCGCGTTGCGGATGCCATGCCGTCGAATCCCCGCGACGACCTCCCCCCAGTCCAACTCGGGCCGGCCCCATTTTTCCAATCGCGTGTAGGGGACGAGCGGCTGCGGTGGAGTCCAGCGCAGATTATCCGGGTCATAGACACTGCCCTGGATGGCAAGGAACGGCCCTCGCTCTCGCGCCAGTTCGACACTGGCGCGCATGGCGTGATAGCGGACGAACTCTATCACTTGGGCCGCCAACTCTTGACCCTCGGCGCTGCCATAGCGCACCCGCAGGTGATACAATAGATCGCCCAGCCCCATGATGCCCAGCCCGATGCGGCGGGTGCGCTGCGCCGCCTCCTCGAGTTGCGGCACCGCGGGCACGTAAGCATTGGCGTCAATCACATCGTCCAGGAAACGGACGGCGTGCGCGACTGTCTCCCGCAACTTGCCCCAATCAACCGCCGGGTAACCATTGTTCCCGTGGCTTACGTGCCGTGCCAGGTTGACCGAACCCAGGCAGCAATTCTCGTAGGGCAAAAGGAACTGTTCACCGCAAGGATTACTCGCCTCGTACTCGCCCAGGTGCGGGCAGGGATTATCCCGATTGGCCGCATCCAGGAATAGCATCCCCGGCTCCCCATTACGATGCGCCCCAGCGACGACCTCGTCGAAAATCTCGCGCGCCCGCGCGGCTTCCCAAACCTCGCCGTCCTGGGGATTGATCAAATCAATCGTGCCATCCTCCTCCACAGCCTGCATAAAAGCATCGGTCACGCCGACAGAGATGTTAAAGTTGGTAATGGCCCCCTCTTTGCCCTTGCAGGCAATGAACTCACGGATGTCTGGATGATCCACTCGCAGCACGGCCATATTAGCTCCCCGCCGGGCGCCGCCCTGGCTGACGATCTCGGAGGCGGTGTCATAGACCTGCATAAAACCCACCGGCCCGGTGGCCTGTCCCCCGCTGCTGCGTACCACGGCCCCCTTGGGGCGCAGGCGAGAGAAAGAAAACCCAGTCCCGCCGCCGGTCTGCTGGATCAGTGCCGTATCGCGCAGCGTCTGAAAGATACCATCCTGCTCGCGCCCCATATCGTCAGAGATAGAAAGAACAAAGCAAGCGGCCAGTTGCCCCAGAGGAGTGCCCGCGCCCGTAAAAGTCGGCGAGTTGGGCATGAAACGAAGGCTGGTCACAAGATCGTAAAATACAGCTTCCGCCGCCAGCACATCTCCCCCCCACTCCTCTTCAACAGCCGCAACGTGAGAGGCCACGCGCTGGAACACCTGCTCGACCGTCTCTAGCGGCTGGCCGTCCGGCCCCTTGCGTACATAACGCCGCTTTAGAACGGTCAGTGCATTTTCGGTTAACTCGATTCCTGCCCTCCCCTGCTGCGTCGGCAGCGAAGTCATCCTCGATTGCACTTTGTCTAGCACCATCACCTCCACCAAATCACACCCGCCCTATCCCCGCTCCGCCAACAAACGATCAATCTCCGCCCGCACCGCCTCCAGGTCATCCAGCCCCAAATAGACGATGCCGTACCGAATGTAAGAGACCGGATCCAAGGCTTTGAGTTCCGCGACAGTCAAATCGCCTATCACGCGGCTATGTATCTCGGTCTTGCCCAATTGCCGTATCTGACTCTCGACCCGATCCACCAATCGCTCCAAATCACCCGCCGAGACAGGCCGCCGAGTACAAGCGGTACGCAGGCCAGAAAGCAACTTTTCGCGGTTAAATTCTTCCCGCCGGTCATCTTTCTTGACCACCAATGGAGTGGTCAAAATGGCTCGCTCAACCGTGCTGAACCGGCGCTCGCAAGTTCTGCACACGCGACGCCGGCGTATGCCGTATGCACTGGGCGTCGTATCAAGCACCCGCGTCTTATCACCACCACAGTAAGGACATTTCATCGCCATGACCTCCAGTATAAACTTGATCACAACACATTCCACGTCGCTCCCAGCAGGCGTGCCGCCCTCTGACCGGCTATCGCATCGAGATCTAATTCGCGCTGACTAGAGCGGCTTTCCATAGCCGCCGCAGAGAGACAGGCATGGAACTCGGCGATAACGAGTCAGGCGAGGGAACAAACACGCCAGATATAGGGGTTGAGAGAAAGAAAAACCCCACACCTGGGGGGAGTATCGACAGAGCCAAATTATACCACACACCCACACAGCACACAAGCCAAGTTCGCCGCGCAACCTTAAAAATCTCGCCACAAGGCGAGATTCAAGAACGGGCATGGTTTACCAGCGCCGAAAAACTTGTTTACAAATTCTCGGCAACTGTTCAGTCTGCGCTGGTTGAGTAGCGCCGGAGGCGCGTATGTTTCGACAAGCTCAACACAAGTCGAAACCGAGCAGGCGGCTCAGGGAAGGCAAAATCAGCCGCAAAAGGCGCTCGCTTCACTTCGACAGGCTCAGTACAAGGGTTTCGATACGCCGCCACAAAAAACGTGGCGGCTACTCAACCAGCGCTTGCTTCATTGGCCTGAGTAGTTGCTAAATCGGCGTCCACGAAAGTGTAAAGTTGTTTTTGCTCCTTGAGGGACGAAAATGAACCATGCCCAAAATTGGATCTACTGAGCCTTGCTAATTAAGCGACGACAGAGTAAAATAGAATCAATCTACTCTGCGCGCGTCTGCAAGAGAGGGGAAAACAATGGCTAAAACTGAACAATCTCAAACCCAGCAACCGGATAAATCTGTTGACCTGGACGACCCTGGCCTCTATATCAACCGCGAGTTGAGTTGGCTTCAATTCAATCAGCGCGTGTTAGAAGAAGCGCTGGATGAACGGCATCCTTTGCTAGAGCGAGTCAAGTTTCTGTCCATCTTTGCCAGCAACCTGGACGAGTTTTTCATGATCCGTGTCTCTGGCTTGCGTCGGCAGTTGGCGTCCGAGATACTGGGGACCCCTCCCGATGGTCTGACGCCGGCCGAGCAACTGGCGGCCATCCACGAGGAATTGTTGCTCCAGTTGGCGCAGCACTCGAGGTGTTGGCACAAAGACTTGATGCCTAAACTGCGCGAGGCCGGGATCAATGTGCTCAGGTACAACGAGCTAAAGAGCAAGCAGCGCAAACTGCTGCGCCGTCACTTTAAGCGCGAGATCTTTCCGTCCCTCACGCCACTGGCCTTTGATCCGGGCCATCCCTTCCCCCACATCTCTAATCTGAGCATCAATCTGGCAGTGGTGATTAACGATCCCCAACGGGGCGAGCGATTCGCGCGTCTAAAAGTGCCTGCCGTGTTCCCGCGCCTGCTCGGCGTCCCCAGCGAGGAGAAAGCCGAAAGCTATGAAAAGCTGGGACTGGTGGAAAAGTCGTCCAACAATTTCGTCTGGCTGGAACAAGTCATAGCTGCTAATTTGGATCTGCTCTTCCCCGGCCTGGAGGTCGTGGCCTCCTACCCTTTCCGCGTCACCCGCGACGCCGACCCGGAAATCGAAGAGGATGAAGCGGCCGACTTGTTGCTGGCTATTCAAGAAAGCGTACGGAAACGACAATTTGGCTTTGTGGTGCGGATGGAAGCGGACAAAGAGATGCCAGAGCGCATACGCGACATCCTGGTCAGCAATCTGCGACTGGCGCCCTACCAGGTCTATACGATGAATGCCCCCATCGGCATGGCGGATTTGATCGAGTTGACAAATATCAACCGCCCCGATCTAAAGGATCCACCCTTCCTGCCGGCAGTACCTCCACCTCTCATCACCGAGGAGAGCATCTTTTCCGTGATCAAGCGGCAAGACGTTTTGCTCTACCACCCCTACGACAGCTTTAGCCCGGTGGTAAATTTTATGCGCGAGGCAGCTCGAGACCCCAATGTGCTGACCATCAAACAGACGTTGTACCGGGTAGGCCCAAAGTCGCCGGTCGTGGCCGCGCTGATGAAGGCCCGCGAGAACGGAAAGCAAGTGGCCGTGCTGGTAGAGTTAAAGGCCCGTTTCGACGAAGAGAATAACATCGTGTGGGCGCGGTCACTGGAGCGAGCGGGCGTACACGTGGTCTATGGCCTGGTGGGCCTCAAGACACACACTAAACTCCTCCTGGTGGTGCGTCGAGAGGGAAACGGCATCACTCGCTACGTGCACATGAGCACAGGCAATTACAACGACGTCACCGCTCGCCTCTACACAGACATCGGCTACTTTACGAGCGATCCAGACATCGGCGCCGACGTATCGGACTTGTTCAATGCTCTCACCGGCTATTCTCACCAGGAGGAATACCGCAAACTGCTGGTGGCTCCGGGAAGGATGAGACATCAGATCGTGGATCGAATTGAGCGCGAGATCAAGCGACATCAAAAGCACGGGGATGGCTACCTGGCTTTCAAGATGAACGCATTGGTGGACAAAGAGTGCATCCAGGCGCTCTATCGAGCTTCTCAGGCGGGGGTGAAAGTAGACTTGCAAGTACGGGGGATCTGCTGTCTGCGACCGGGCGTGCCAGGACAGAGTGAGAACATCACCGTCACCTCTATCGTGGGGCGTTTCTTGGAACACCCGCGCATCTATTACTTCCGCAACGGTGGCGAGGGAGAGATTCTGATGGGTAGCGCCGACCTGATGCCCCGCAACCTCGACCGGCGGGTGGAACAGTTGTTTCCGGTGCAAGATCCAGACCTGCGAGACTCTGTATATCACCACATTCTCAGCGTCCATCTGAAGGACAACTTGCAAGCCCGGCGACTGTTACCCGATGGCAGCTATGAACGGGTACAGCCACAAGAAGGCGAACCGGAACTGAATTCGCAATTGTGGATGATAGAACATCGGGGGTTGTGGAATGAGGAGGAGTGAGAGGGGGCAACGATGAAGGTGGCATTGATAGGTGACGTACATGCCAATCTGCCGGCGCTGGAGGCAGTGCTGGCCCACGCTCACGGGAGTGAGAATGAGCAAAGCGTCGAAGCGATCTGGAACGTGGGCGATTTTGTGGGATACGGGGCCTTTCCCAACGAGGTGATACAGCGGCTGCGGGACGAGGATGCGTTGAGCATCATCGGTAACTATGACCAGAAGGTGCTGCAATTCAAAAAAGAAAAGAAAAAGTGGCGTAAGAAAAAACAGCCGGCCAAGTACCTGGCATTCGAGTGGGCTTACGAGAACCTTTCCAAAAAGAACCGCAGATACCTGCGCTTCCTATCTCAAGAGATACGGATGAAGATAAAGGGCAAACGCATCCTGCTGACACACGGCAGCCCCGCCTCGGAGAAGGAACCTCTCACTCCCGAAACTCCAGAACAGCGGTTGCGCGAATTGGCGCAAATGGCCCACGCCGACGTGATCGTATGCGGTCATTCGCACCAACCCTTTGCGCGTGAGGTAGATGGCGTCTGGTTCATCAACACTGGCAGCGTCGGCCGGCCCGACGACGGCGATCCCCGCGCCTGCTACGCCATTCTACAGATTGAGGCGGAACAAATTCAAGTGCATCACCACCGGGTAGAATACGACGTGGAAAGAGCGGTCGCCGCGATCCGCAAGCACGATCTGCCCGAGGCCTTTGCACAGATGACCTTGCAGGGACGTAATCTGGACACAGTGCTGCAAATGGCGGAGGAACAAGTGCCTGCGCCCGCGCCTGCAGACGACTCCCCACCCCCTTCCAGAGCAGAGGTGGAAGCTAACCATCTCCAGGCGGTGCTGCAATTGGCCCAGCACTGCGATTACGACAAGGAACATACCCACCAAGTGACGCGCCTGGCGCTGAAACTATTCGACGAACTAGAATCTCTGCATCACCTCGGAACAGAGGAGCGTTTCTGGCTCAGGTGCGGGGCACTCTTGCACGACATCGGTTGGGTAGAGGGACAGCGGAAGCATCACCTGGCCGCCTTGCGCATCATTCTCAACACACCGCTCCTGACGTTCAACACACAAGAGCGTCTCATCATCGGCTCGATTGCTCGTTATCATCGCAAGGCGCGCCCGAAAAAGAAACACGATCATTTTTCCGCGCTGAAATCGGATCAACAGAGCATTGTGCGTACGCTGGCGGCGATCCTGCGCGTAGCGGATGGCCTGGATCGCACCCATCGCAGCCTCGTAGATGATCTGGCGTGTGAGATCACGGCGGAGCAAATCATTGTGCGATGCATAGTACGTGGGCCTGCCGAAGCGGAACGGCAAGCAGCTCTAAAGAAGGGACAGGTGCTGGAACGAGTGTTTCGCAAAGAATTGATTATCGAATATCGCCTCATCTGACATTGGGTATCCTCTCAACTTTATTGAGAGGATACGTGACGACTCGGACCCGTCACGCTACAAGCGTGACCTACAAAAAAAAAGTGTCCAGTAGCAAACCCATTGGCATAAATTGCGCTCCAGGCCATAACAACCTGGAGCGCGGTGCTACGTTTGGGATCAAAACGGGCGAGAACTATTTTTTCTTCTTGCCCTTTTTCTTGCCCTTTTTCTTATTCTTCTTCTTGCCTTTTCCCTTAGCCATGTCACTTTCTCCTTTTCTGAGATAAAAAACTGGTCGCCTTATTCGGTAGTCTCCCTGAATTGTGTTGGTAAATTTGAAACAGTCCCGCGCGGCGCTGAACCGCCGCGCTCACAGCTGAACCCCGCTTCGCGGGCTTGCTTAGCCCCCGGAGGGGGCTTGAGCTTTGAGCCGGACGGTTTTAGCGTCCGGCGAGATGGGCAAAACAACACCAACACGGTTGGGGGAGACTATCCCTTATTCAAGAAATACTCAAGTTGGTGTTAGAATGGGAATGATCTATTTCTTTTTCTTCTCCTTTTTCTCTTTCTTGACTTTGTAACCCATGGGCTGATAATCAAGTTCTCTGCTTAGAACTTGGACCAGAGTGCGCAGGGTCTTGACCCGCGCGAACCACTTGTCGTTCCCCTCTACAATCGTCCACGGTGCGGTGCGGGTGCTGGTTCGAAGCAGCATATTCTCCACTGCTTCTTCATATTGAGCCCACTTTTCGCGGTTGCGCCAGTCCTCATTGGTCAACTTCCAGGCTTTGTAGGCTGTGTTGCCCCGTTCCTTAAAGCGGCGCAACTGTTCCTCCTGGCTGATGTGAATCCAGAACTTGGCCAAGATCATGCCGTGGTCCGCCAACTGGCGTTCAAACTCGTTAATCTCGCGATAAGCGCGCTTCCACTCTTCCTCGGTACAGAAACCCTCTACCCGCTCCACCATGACTCGCCCATACCAGGTACGATCAAAAATGAGGATCTGCTTTTCGTCGGGTGGTCTGAGGCGACGCCAGAAGCGCCACAGGTAGTGATGGGTAGCATCTTCGCCCTGGGGCGCTGCAATGGGAAAAACCTCGTAGCCACGTGGGTCCAGTCTTTCGGTGACACGCTTGATGTTGCCTCCCTTGCCTCCGGCATCCCAACCCTCGTACACCACAACCAGCGTCCGATTTTGCACATAGAGTTGATAGGCCAATTCTCGTAGCTGCAACTGATAACGAGTTCTGTCCCGGACGTACTCCTCTCGCGTCAGGCTCTGACTCAGGTCTATCGTTTCCAACATGGCTACTCCTCCTTACCTTGACCCTGGGGGGCTGGTTCAGCCCCCGACGAGGCCAAAGACTCAATGCACCGTTTGATCTCCACCAGACTCTTGGGACCGATGCCATCCAGCTCCAGCAGCCCCTCGTCTCCCCCGGCCAATCGTCCCATCACGTCCCTAACAGTCGCCAACCCAGCCTGCTCCAGGGATCTCGACACCCGGGAACTGAGCCCCATCTCCGTCAGCGGGACTTGGCCTGCGTCCGGCAGAGCCGGTACTTTGGCGGGCCGTCCTTCTGGCAACGGAAGGCCACGTTCCTGCAAAGCCTCTTCCAGGCGGCGGATAATCGTCTCAAGAATCTTGACCCGCGCCCAACGGCGATCAGTCGCCTCGACAATCGTCCACCGGCCCCACTCCGTGTCAGTGCGTTCCAGCATCTCCTCGACGGCTACCATGTACTCCTCATAGTGGCGATAATGTTCCCAGTCTTCCGCCTGGACGTGCCAACTCTCCAACGGGTCCTTTTCCAACTTCTTAAAGCGCTTTTTCTGCTCCTTTTTGCTAATGTGTAACCAAAACTTGATCACCACATAGCCATCGTCGGCGATGGTGCGCTCGAAATCCACAATGTCCCGGTAGCCTTTGCGCCACTGCTCCTCTGGTGTGAACCCCTCCACGCGCTCGACCAACACCCGGCCATACCAACTGCGGTCGAAAATAGCCATTCGGCCATAGTTGGGCAACTTGAGCCAAAAGCGCCACAACCAGGGCATGTGGATCTCGAACGTACGCGGCGCCTGGATGGGATAAAGCGTGAACCCGCGCGGATCGAGCCGCCGCGTGAGCACATTGATAGATGTGCCTTTGCCCGAGGCATCCCAACCCTCAAAGATGATCACGCTGGGAATGTTGGCATCCCAACAGGCCTTTTGTAGATCGTATAGCCGATTGTGTAGATCAGGCATCTGCGCTTTGTACTCGGCTTTGGTCAGCTTTTTGGTCAGGTCTATCTTTTCCAGCATGTTTCCCCTCCTCTCTTATTCAATGCCGGTGACGACGGTGCGCAGGACGGTCGCTACCGCGTCTATGGACTGGTCGCCGTTGACCTCTACCAGCACTCCCTGGCGGCGATAGTAGTCAATGAGCGGGCTGGTCTGCTCCCAATACACCTTGAGCCGCTGACGAACTGTCTCCGGCTGATCGTCGTCGCGCTGATACAACTCGCCGCCATCGTTATCGCACACCCCTGGCTGTTTGGGCGGATTGAAACGGACGTGATACGCCGCGCCGCACACCCGGCACAACCGGCGTCCACTGACCCGTTCCACCAACACCTCATCTGGTACCACAATATTGGGCACCAGGCTGATCTTGTGCCCCTGGGCGGCCAGCGCCCCGTCCAGAGCCTCCGCCTGGGCTATGGTGCGCGGGAAACCATCGAGCAGGGCACCGCCAGCGCAATCGGGACGGCTCAAGCGATCCATTACCATGGCAATCGTGACATTGTCAGGCACCAGTTCTCCACGGTCCATATAGACCTTGGCTTGCAGCCCCAACTCGGTCTCGTGCTTGAGATTCTCCCGAAAGAGATCCCCGCTGGCGACGTGAGGCAAGTCGAGAACCTCACGCAGCCTGGCCGCCTGGGTCCCTTTGCCCGAGGCCGGCGGGCCGAGAAGAACAATGAATTTCGGTTCTGTCACCATAATGTTACACCTCCATCTGATCTAGGTCAAACGTGAACAGTACAATTTACCGCGATGCAGCAATTCCCGTTATGGTAGAAAACGGCAAGTTGTAGCCGCGATTTCGCAATCGCGGAAGACGTTTTACGCGGTACAACGGGCGCGATTTGGAAATCGCGACTACAAAACGGGAATTGCTG
>Ga0164318_10001415_pt1 | contig 21307 bp, 15 predicted proteins | sample GuaBasSedimGuay9_FD_113734 | JGI IMG/M metagenome (GOLD analysis project Ga0164318, IMG submission 113734) | Subseafloor sediment microbial communities from Guaymas Basin, Gulf of California, Mexico - Guay9, Core 4571-4, 0-3 cm | ecosystem: Environmental > Aquatic > Marine > Hydrothermal vents... | reverse complement strand
TTTCAAGAATGTCTACTGGCTACCACTGGCCTGCGATCCCCAGGTGCATAGAAAATTCGATGTGAAAAAAGTCTACGAAATTGGTTTTGCGGGGTCTCTTACTCCGGAACATCGAGAGAGGCGCAGACTGCTGACTCTGCTCTGCCAGCAGTTCAATGTACATATTGATCGCAAATTTTTCAGGGAGATGGCCTTACTATTCAGTCGTTCCAAAATAGTGTTCAACCACTCAGTGAGGAATGACCTGAATATGAGGGTGTTTGAAGCCCTCTGCTGTGGGAGCATGCTTTTAACCGATGAGGCAAGAGGCGGCGGACTTAACGAGCTTTTCCGGGACAGGGAGCATCTGGTTATCTATCGGAACCAGCAGGAGCTGGTAGAGTTGGCCAGATACTACCTGGAGCATCCTGAGGAGAGAGAAGAGATTGCCAGAAAGGGTAGGGAAGAGGCATTGGCAAAGCATACCTTTGATCATAGGGTAGAACAGATGATGAATATTGTGTTTCCATTGGGTAATAGGTTGAATTACAAGAGCACAGGGCCCAAAGACGCCGGGCAAGACAATGGAGGGAGGATACAAATATGTGTTTCAAAACCCAAGGATTACTATGAAAGGGAGAGACAGGAGATCGTTGAGCTAATTCCTCCGGGGGTGGCGAGGGTTTTAGATGTCGGGTGTGCCGCTGGATATTTAGGCAGGAGATTAAAGAAATTGGGTGTGAGAGAAGTGGTGGGGGTGGAGATCAACCCAGAAGTTGCCAAGCAGGCTGAGCAGTACCTGGATCAGGTGATTGTCGGTGATATAGAACAACTATCTTTGCCGTTTTCTCCACGAAGTTTTGACTGTATCATCTGTGCTGATATACTAGAGCATTTGAGAAACCCCGGACGGATTTTGAATAGACTTAGAGAATATCTATCTGACAGAGGGGTACTCATCGCCAGTCTGCCCAATGTTAGGTATCTGGGTGTGATTAATCACCTTGTGGAGGGAAACTGGACCTATCAGGATTCAGGGATTTTGGATGAGACCCATCTCCGGTTCTTCACCCGCAAGGAGATAATTAAGCTTCTAAGATCCTCGGGATATGAGATTGAAACAGTTGCCGCAAATGTGAGTCCAGAGTATGAGAAAATAAAAGGTTATAAGGATAATGCTCTCAGTTTTGGGAGGATAACCATAAGGAACTTGGGTTTGGAAGAACTAAAGGACCTATTTGTTTTTCAATATTTGATCAGGGCTCGGAAGAGAGGGAATGGGCAGGAGAAGGACGGCGAGCTCATCAGCGATAGAGTTGTTGAGAGAAAATTGAACTAATACGAAAAGTTGCAGTATCGTTTCTCTTATTCAGTCGCTTCCCAGCGCAACTACTCAAAAGGAGAAGGTAAGGTAACACATCCAACAGTAGTAATTTCCCATTAGTGAGTGCTATAATCGCTACATACAATCGTGTCGACTACCTTCGGGAAGCCTTGAGCAGCCTTTTTGCTCAGCCCCTTCAGGGCTTAGAGACCGTGGATGTTGATGATGGTTCTACAGATAGTACCAGGGGGAAATAGGAAAGATCAGCGATCCACAGATAGTTTACTGTTTTCGGGAGAACTCAGGCATTAGTTCAGCCAAGAACAGAGGAGTCAAGTTAGCCAAAGGCCGGTATGTGGCATTTTGTGGCCGTGATGACCTCGGGGTCCGGAAAGACTTCAGTCGCAGTCGGAGTATCTTGAAACACACCCACATGTAGGAGCAGTATTTGCCCTCAAGACTTAAGCGGGCTCAAATGGACTCGAAATAGACAATACGGCTGACCCATCCCAGGTAGACTTCAGGAATAAGGTTACAGTTCTTCAGGGGCTTGTTGGCCTCGGCTGTTTTTCAAATGACTCAACCTCAATGCCGGGAAGAGAGTGTTTCATAAGATTCGGATCATTCCACGAAGGACTTCCGGCTGCTAAGGGTTGCGATCTGTGGTTTCGACTCCTAAATGATAAGAGAATTGCATTGATAAGGAGGCCATCAGTAAATACAGACATCGTGCTAATAATAAGCAGAGTAGGAGAGGACGGCTAAGCAGAGGCTTTAGTGTAGGCCATTACGGGCATAGCCGAAAAACATCCAACCAGAGGTCATCCGGGATGATCGAAGGCAAAGACTTATCAATCTGGAGGCCCAAGTGGATGACCCGGATTATCTCATTGAAATCCTGCGGGCGCGACGAGCAATTTGCGAGGCTTTGACACGTCTGCATTCTGGGGGATGCCGTGCGCAGGGATTATGAAGGTTTAACGCAAGGCATGATACGTTGTTGGCGTTCTTTTCTCCTGAGCGGCGTCACAGTCAAGCCCAGCCTATAAGATGACCGCGCGCAAACTTGCACTTGAATGATTCCAACGTGGCTCATTTTCGTAAATGCCGGCTTTAAATTCCAAGGGGGTAAGCAGTGTACGATAAGGTTGTTGTTATCGGTTCCAATGGTCTTGTGGGCAGTGAACTCATGAGAGTTTTCACGAACGCCAAAGGATTAGTGCACTCAGAAATAAGTATAGAGGATTTTGCTGGCGCAAGGCAAGTGTTGAAGGCTATTCATCCTGATCTTATACTCAATACTGCGGGTTTAAATAATACCGATGTCTGTGAGCAAAGGCCTGCTGAATCTTTTGAACTTAACGCTCTTGGAGCGAAAAATCTTGCTTTGGTTGCAGAAGAACTACAAGTCCCATTAGTTCAATTTAGTACAGACTATGTTTTTGGAGGAGATAGCCGGAGACGAACGCCATACACAGAAAGAGATTTGCCTCATCCGGTAAACGTGTGTGGTATCAGTAAACTTGCTGGTGAGTATTTCGTTAGTTCGTATTGTGAAAGGCATTACATCATAAGGACATCGGCCGTGTATGGGCCCACTGGCTCTAGGGCTAAAGGAGGACGGGACTTTGTCAAGACGATGTTAAGCTTGTCGCAGAATAGGGAGAAAATCAATGTCGTAGATGACCAATTCGTCAGCCCTACCTGTGCAATTGACCTTGCCAAGAAGGTAAAAGAGCTTGTTAACACAGAGAGATATGGTACATACCACATAGCTGGTAGCGGTGTTTGTAGTTGGTACACATTTGCAAAGGCAATATTCGCCTGCCGTGGGATCCATATCCAGGTCAACCCGGTGCGAACTGATCCAGATGTTCGTCTGAAGAGGGCTTTCTACACAGGGCTAAGAAACAAAGAGATTGTGGATGCGGGGCTGAAAGACCTTGAGCATTGGAGGCTCTGTTTGGAAAGATTCATACGGGAACATAGCCCAAATTATTAGAAGTAGGATTCAGGAAATTGAAAATTGATCGTGGATAAACTTCACCAGCTTTTCATCATATGATCTTAGCGGCGCAGGAGATAGCTGTGGAAAATATTGAAGGAACAAAATGTGCCTTATGGCAGGAAGCTAAGCCAATAGTTTTTTTCCAAATTCCCCGGTATCCTCTACCCCAACATGCGGTGGATAGTGCACAACTTCGCAATATTCCAAAGACGCGATTGGAGGTTGCCTTTTGCAATAAGTGTGGTCATATAATGCTTGTTAATCCTCCCGATCCTCACGTAATGGAGACAGTGTACACACAATTCTTTGTCACTTGTCCTTCTGTGGGTACGACAGGGATTGGCAGCCTGCGTACCAAAAGATTTTTGAACTTTGTATCAGATCACTAGAACCAAATTCGGACGTTCTGAAAATCGGTTGCTACGACGGCTACTTCTTGTCGCTTTTGAAGAAAATGGGCATCACGTGACCGGTTGTGACCCAAGTCCTGCCGGGAAGATCGCAAAACGGCGTTATGGAATACCCTTAGTCCCAGAATTTTTTGGAGACGGTCTTTTCTCTGAGGCATCCTTTGATGTGGTCATTGGCAGGCAGGTACTGGAACATATAAAGGACCCCGTTTCCTTTCTTCGCTCAATCAGACGTATTCTGCGAAGAGACGGCTTGGTCGCGCTTGAAGTTCCAGACGTTCAGTTATGGATGAGATACGGTGTAATCGGCACGTTTTTTCCAGAGCACCTATCTTACTTTTCGAGATTATCTCTAAAAAATCTTGTGACTTCGATTGGGTTTGATATCGTATCCATGAGACAAAGACATACGGATATATTTCTTGTGGCACGGAAGTCAGAGAATATTGAAAAACAAACCATATTATTCGATCCAGAAGAGCTGCAACGTATCTCTACATTGCTGACAGGGTATCCGGGGAAAATACAACGGATGAAAACCGAGTTGTCAGCGCTAATTCATCAGGAGAAAAACAATGGGAAATCCATTGTTGTGTATGGAGCAGGCGTTCACACAACGGGGCTATTCTCACTGTTGCAACTGGGTGAGAAGGAAATAGACCATGTTATCGATGACAACAAGGCTGTTTGGGGTAAATACATCCCCGGATTTAATAAGGCGATTGGCTCCCCTGCTTTGCTTGAAGAACTTGACCATAAGTACCTGGTGATCGTCAGCGGGTTCTCTTATCAGGAAGAGATATTGCATCAATTGGAAAAAGTTCGGTCCAACCAATTAGAAGTCGTTATTCTCTACCCGAAAATTCATTTGATTTAGGACGAAAACCTATTGATGAAAGGAGGAGATTGCTATGAGGTTCCATCAGGACGACAGAGGTGTGAGGTACTGTGATATTTTCCCGGAGATTGGGAAAGGCGATATCAATGTTACCATTGTCTATCCAGGTACCATTGCTGCCTGGCATAGACATCAGAAGCAAGATGATTACCAGATTGTCGTCAAAGGCGCTCTCAAGATTGGGGTTTGTGATAAGCCCAAGAGTGAGGGGGGAACCGTGAGATGGTATTTTAGTAGTGAACGTAGTGCCAAAGATGGCCCTATCCATATTCCCGCGGGAATGTGGCATGGAAGCTACAACTTTACCAACGAACCGGCCGTTCTAATCTATCATATTACAAACAAATGGGACGGTACAGATGAAGAGAGAATGTCTATTGAAGATATGGGCTTTGATTGGAGACGGGAAATGAAGTAAGAGTCACTAGCGTAAACTTGCCAGACAGACGAAAATTAGAAAGCAGAGATAGAGTTACTATGGAACAGATTGTCCATTTCTGCTCCAACAATCTGCCCTTGCTGTCCTTGCGCTTCTTGACTCTGTTCAAATTGAAAAGGAGGAGAACGTGAAGAATATTCTGGTAACTGGAGGCGGAGGCTACGTGGGGACCGTTCTATCCCAGAGGCTATCGAAGAAAGGCTACGTGGTGAAGGTGCTCGATAATTTCATGTTTGGAGATCATCTGGATGGTCTCGAAGGGATAGTCAGGTTCAAGGGAGATATCCGGGATAAGAATCTGGTAACGCAGGCATTGAAAAATACGGATTGTGTGATTCACCTGGCTGCCATCTCCAACGATCCCTGCTCAGAACTGGACCCAGAGCTCACAAGACAGGTCAACTACGAAGCCTCAAAATTTCTAATTAAGCGCTCGAAGGAGATGGGGATTGAGCGGTTCATCTTTGCCAGCTCTAGTAGCGTCTATGGCATCAAGAAAGAGCCTGAGGTAACAGAAGATCTAAAATTGGAACCCATCACGCTATACTCGGAGCTGAAGGGCAAAACAGAAGAGTTTTTGCTCTCACAGGGTGATGAGAATTTTACGGTAATAGCTGTGAGGAGCGCAACTGTATGTGGCTACTCTCCAAGGATGCGTTTGGATACAATCCTGAATATCTTTGTGAGCTGTGCTTATAACAAAGGCAAGATTCTTATCGAAGGAGGCCAGCAAAGAAGACCGTTGATACACATCGATGATATAGTCCGCTTCTACTCTATGTTGATTGAAGTGGAGAAAGAAAGAGTGGCCGGTGAAGTTTTTAACGTTAGTTACGATAACTACAAGGTAATAGATGTGGCCAAACTGGTTCAATCTAAGATTCCCTGCACCATTGAAAAGACGCGTGTAACAGACCCAAGGTCGTATTCCCTATCCACAAAGAAGGTTTCTTCGGTATTGGGATTTAAACCGCACAGGGACATAAGTGAAGCGGTAGATGAGGTAAAAGAGGCGTTTGAGCAGAGAAAGATTGATCCTGATGATATCAGGAACTATAATGTGAGGTTGATGAAGAGTAAGAAAGCGATACAAAACGGGATGATTCCCCACCGGTCGAAGTTGTGGACAAATGTCTCCAGAAATCAGAGGTCTCAAACCATCTCACACCCCGTAGCGATATTCATAGAACGGATGAGAAACGGACGACTGCGTGTGACCCAAAATGCATAAGCTGCTCTCGTGCCTCTGTACAGTGCGGAAGGTTGTTACCATAAGCCAGTCTTGGCAAATGAGGTATAGGTGAGACACCTAATGGACATACAATTTATTGCGCCATCGTAATCAAGTCGGTTCTTATCTGACCACGAACCGCACTGGCTCCAGGGTCGTTCCACAAGATCAAAGAAGTGGATGAATTGACAGACGCATACGTTGTTATCCCCACAAACGGTCATTGTTGAATGAATAAAGGTGCGGGAACTTGATTGAAGCGAGGACCCGCCACTGTCGAGGTGAACATAAGACGTACTGACAAGCTGTCGTATGATGAAATGACAGGGCTGGATTTCGATAGAACGATCCAGAAACTAAGGGGTTCACTCATGAAGTGAAACGGAGCATTCAAGTAGGGATTGATTGTCTTCCATTGTCTGAAGCTTCTTATCGAGTGGCTTGAACATTCATTGGGGAATGAAGAGACGAGGATAAAGCTTAGCCGGCTGATCGGAAAAAACTTCCCATGACTGAAAAGATAGTCAGCATCATCATACCGTCCCGCAACAATAAGAGCATATTATTGAAGACCCTTAATTCGCTGTCCCACCAGACGATACCCCCAGAACAGTATGAGGTCATCGTCGTAGATGATGGTTCGACCGATGGGACAGAGGAGGCCATTTCTCAAGTCAACCCGCCGTTTGAATTGAGATATTATTACCAGGAATTCAAGGGACAATCTGCTGCGTCCAATCTAGGGATCAAGAAAGCACGAGGTCATTTCACTCTCCTTACTTGTTCTGACATAATAGCAAAAGAGAATCTTATTGAGGAACACTTGAGAACGCATAACAGATTTAAAGAGGATATTGTTGTTCTTGGATATATCCCATACTCTCCCGAGATCAAGGTAACCCCGTTCATGGAGTTCTTGATAACCGATGGACCACTATTTGCATATCAACTTATTGAGGACAAAGATGACGTGCCTCCTCTCTTTCTTTATGCTCCAAATGTCTCTGTTAAAACCAAAAGGCTCATAGAAGTAGGAATGTTTGATGAGGAGTTCAAATATGGGGGGCAGGATTCTGACCTAGGTATTCGTTTGAGACTCAGGGGATTGAGAATGGTATATAATGAGAAAGCCATCGGTTATCATTATCACCCAACTAACGTAGATGCCTTTTGTTACAGACAAAAAATGGCTGGAAAAGCAGCATTTCTGCTTGCGAGTAAACATCCCAAAATTTCCAGCATTTACGACCTAAAAAATCATGTTTTGAAAGACTATTTAGGTAAAGGGGAGATCATAGAAAGGGCTTTCCAAATTGTTCACTGCTTAGAAAACATGAGTCAAGATTATCTCTATTCCCTGACAATAGATTCTACTGTACAAGGGAAGATAAAGGTCACTGTGCCATTAATAACCTTTCTTTACAAACTAATTACTGACTATTACTTCGCAGAGGGGATCAACGAGGAAATAAGCAAAGTGGAAGGGGAAAACTGGCACTATGACTTTAAATACCCATGGGAAATAGAAGGCTATTTTAAGCAAAACGAAAAACTGCTGAAAATGTTGGTAGAAATTCAGGATAGGATCGAACTTACCCGAGAGAGATTAGGGCAGACTTTTTGTTCCCTCTATCAAAACTAACAGAATCAGCCAAATGAACGGCTTTCCTCTGCTCTCTTTGGTGAACGATAACCGAAGCAGCAAATGACTGGTATCTGGATCATTCAAGTGCTCGATAAGAACGGCATCCTAGCAATGCACGCCAATTCTGACCAGATTCTGAGAATACCTCTTGGCTGAACGCGCTATTCAGCCCCTCAGGTATAGAGAAGGACAGAGAGACTGCTGTTAGTGCTCCTTGAAGCTATTTTCATAGTGGTTTTTCATACAGGAAATCGGATAAAGGCCCGAGACTAGCTAAGGCACGGGTACGGTCATCTTTTCAAAAACGATGTCAGCAAAATATAGGCCAGAGCAGCCTCCAAGAACCAATCCCATTAATCAAGGAAAGTGCAATGAACCAATTCGCAAGCTATAGAAATGGGAGTAGGCTGTTTCATCGTTACCAGAATAATCCCATACTTACGCCATCGCAGTGGCCATATGCGGCCAGCGCAGTATTTAACCCCGCAGCGACAAAGATCGACGGGGAGACACTGCTTTTGGTGCGCGTTGAAGATATGCGCGGGTTCTCCCACCTTACCGCCGCAAGAAGCAAGGATGGTAAGACAGACTGGCGTATAGACCCCGCTCCAACGCTGAAGTCTGATAATGACCATCAGGAAGAGAGGTGGGGTCTGGAGGACCCCAGGATCGTCTGGATGGAAGAACAGAAACAATACGCCATCACTTATGTCTCCTTCTCCGATGGCGGTCCGGTGATCTCCCTGACAATGACAAAAGACTTCCGCACCTTCAGGAAACTGGGTGCCCTCCTGCCACCTGAGGACAAAGATGCATCTCTTTTCCCCCGCCGCTTTGGAGGGCGTTTTGCGCTGATCCATCGCCCAATTGTTCGAGGACAAGCCCACATCTGGCTCTCTTTCTCTCCAGACCTAAAACATTGGGGAGACCATCAGGTTCTGATTCCCACCAGGCCCGGTTGGTGGGATTGTCATAGAGTGGGATTGGCTGCTCAACCCATTGAGACTTCGGAAGGTTGGCTGATCGTTTATCATGGTGTACGAATGACAGCCTCCGGCAGTATCTATCGCGTCGGTCTGGCGTTGCTCGATTTGGAAGAACCCTGGCGCCTGCTTCGGCGCAGTGACGAGTGGGTCTTCGGTCCGAAAGAACCCTATGAGCGTGTCGGCGACGTTGACGATGTCACTTTCCCCTCAGGTGCCATTGTTGACACAGGGACCAATGAGCTTCGTCTTTATTATGGTGCCGCCGACACAACTGTCGCATTAGCCGTAGCCAATATGGACGAACTGATGGACTATGTCACCCATTGCCCGTGCCCCGGCAAGGTAGGATAGAAGACCCTATATGTCGAAAGCAGATGAGAAAATCCTGGTCATCCAACTTGCCCGTATGGGCGATATTTTGCAATCGACACCACTTTTAGCTGGATTGCGAGAACATCATCCAGAGGCCCACATCTCCTTTCTGGTGAACGATGAGCTAAGAGAGGTGGTAGAGAACAACCCCTGTGTTGATGAAGTCATCGGACTTAAGATAAGGGAGCTGTCCAATTTTATAGATAGCCCTGGCAACACATTGGTCGAGAAGTACCGGCTGCTGAAAGAAGAGCTCATGAGCATAGAAGGCGGAGCATTTGACATAGTCTTCAACCTGAACTATACTCCGCTGAGTATGCTGCTGAGCTTGCTGGTCGATGCCAAAGAAGTTCGTGGCTATCAGCCTATTTCCAGAGGGAGCGGGGTCATCAAAGACCGATGGATGAACTACCTGTTCGCCCTCACATCTGACCGCAGGTTGAACAGATTCAACTTGGTCGATATTTTCGCCCACTCTGCAGATGCAGTTCCCAGCCACAAACAGCCTCTGTTCAAAATTACTAGGAAGGATAGGGATTTCGCCCGGCTTTTCTGTGAAGGGCACCGAATTTCTGATGCCCAGCCAGTTATCGGCCTGCAGATGGGAGCTGGAAGCAAGCTCAGGTGTTGGCCGGCCGACTACATAGCGAACTTGGCCCAACTGCTGGTCCAAAGAGTAAACGCCAGGGTTATCCTGTTCGGCAGCCGCTCAGAAGCCGAAGTAGGCAGACAGATAGAACTGAAGAGTAGGGACTCAGGACTGAGAGCTGAAAAGTTGATTAATGCCATCGGCAAAACCACCATCGGCCAGTTGGCAGCCCTGTTGGAAAGGTGCGATCTATTGATTACCCCTGACACTGGCACTATGCATCTGGCCACCGCGGTGGGAACTAAAGTCTTGGCACTGTTCTTCGCCTCAGCTTACTGCTATGAAACCGGTCCCTACGGAGATGGCAATGTCGTCCTACAGGTTAATCTACCCTGCTCTCCCTGTTTAGAGAGTAAACCTGATTGCGTGGATTTCCGGTGCAGGAGGATGATAACTCCACAGATGGTCTTAGAGGTCGTTAGTGATTGGTCGTTGGTCACTGGTCATCAGTCATTCCTCCCCAGTTACCACTCACCACTGGCCACTCACCGTTCACTAATCGACAGGTTGCCACAGGGAATAGACCTTCTCCGCTCCCAGACCGACGATTGGGGTGTGAGGTACATCCCTTTGAACCGGAGGCAACCGACCTGTGAGGAGATTGTCGCCTTATGGTACGAACGGATGTGGAAGGGGTTGCTTGACAGAGACTGCCACCCTGACCTGGAGAACGACGTGTATCCTTCTCCTACTGACTTACATTCACTGGAATTAGTCCAGTTTACGGAGAGCGCAGAGAGAGTGAAAAGGCTGCTGGAAATGGGAAGAAGAATAGAGAAATTCTGTTTTAGCAAAGAACAAGCAGAGTTTGAACTTGCCGAGATCGAAAGTCTCCTGAAGCAGGAGAAAGAGAGATGTTCTTGGGTACGACCAATCGTGAATTTCTACTTCCTGGAAAAGCAAAACCTGAAATTGGGATCGCAAGAAGGCGCTGCCTGGAAGAAGTTAAGGAATCTTTTTGATGATTTAAGTGCTGGAGTTGAGAAGGGTTTTAGAAGGTTACGATGAATATCAAGGTTATCAGGGGAGCCTAAATGTCTGGGATAAGCACCTTAGTTCATCTAAGTGAAGTATCGCAAGCGATCGTTCGAATTGCCCCCCAAACAATACTGGATGTAGGCCTCGGATTCGGGACATGGGGATTTATATGCAGAGCGCATTTGGATGTTGCAAACAACAGATATTTAAAGAAGGATTGGCAAATTAGGATAGACGGCATTGAGATATTTGAAAAATATATTCAAAAGCACCAGAGATTTTTATACGATAACATCTTCATAGGCGATGCCTATGAATGGGTAGATGAGCTCAGTCGCTACGACTTAATAATCTTGGGAGACGTATTGGAACATTTGGAGAAAAATAAGGGATATACTCTCTTGGGAAAGTGTTTAGAGAAATCAAATAAATCCGTAATAGTGAATATCCCCTTAGGAAGTGGGTGGCAAAGGTCAGTTACTCATGGTAATGTTCATGAGTCACATATTTCCAGATGGGATGAAGAAGACTTCTGTGGATTAGGTACAGAAGCTCAAATCCATACATATACTTTACTAAATGGTTTGAGATATGGATGGATCCATTTTGAGATTTCGAGAAGTAGGTATAAAGAACTTATAGACAAAGGTATAGGATTATTGGATAGAGAAAACTACCGGCAAGCGGCGGCAGTATTTATGGACGCCATCGATCTGAATCCCTATGACCCTGAGGCATATATCAATCTAGCAACCGGCTTGATTAATCTGGGAGACGTTGCCAAAGCCGAGCATTGTCTAGAAAGAGCGCTGTGTATCCATCCCATGTTTTTCGAAGGCTACAAGCCCTTAGCGAAATTATATCTTTTTCAGAAAAAAGAAGAGAAGTTGTCAGAATTGGTAAGAAAGGCTGAGCAATTACCCGGGTTTCCAGAAGATATTTTAAGAGAGATAGCACAAGGGGTCAGAAGATAAGACCATGACTGCTTTCGAGGAAAATCTTGGGCTTTTGAGAAGGGTTAACCCCAACCTGGTTCCCAGCATAAAGTTGACAAAAATACCGGACGGTTTGGAGGTGAAAACCTCCCGAACAGGCCTACCTGTGCCCAGGATCGAAGGCATCTCCCTTCACAGCACTTATGACCCTGTAGGAGAGGCAAAGAGGTTAGTTGAGGCTGAGAAATCGATGATTAATGACCAATCTCCAAGGACGATCTTAGTTTTCGGACTCGGCTTCGGATATCATATTGAGCAGCTCCTCCGGCTCTGCCCTCAGAGTCGGGTTGTGATAATCGAGCCCAGACGTGGCGTGCTCAGAGCGGCAATGGAATTTGTTGACTTGAAAGAGATTTTGCAACGCTGCCAGCTTTGGGTGGGAGAAGCCCCAGAGCAGCTATGGAAAGAGATCAGCAAGGAAGCGGCTCTGTGCCAGATAGACCAATGGCGTATCTTTGAGCATAAACCCTCGGTGAGACTTAATCGGAGTTACTTTAAACAGATAAGAGAGAAGGTGAATTTAGAGCGGTTCTTGAGCGAACGAAGGCTGAAAATTCTGGTAGTCTTCCCTGTTCAGGGAGGATCGCTGCCGATAGCCCGCTATTGCGCCCAAGCCCTGAGGAATTTGGGACACCAGGTAGAGGTTTTAGACAACAGCATCTATCAACCGGTACTTGATTCTATTGATCAGCTTACTGAGAATGAAGTCCATCGCGGTCAGCTTCGAGGGCTGTTCACCGCCTTTCTGTCCGAGATGGCTGTGGCCAAATCTCTGGCAGTGGGCCCGGATCTTATCCTTGCCCTGGCTCAGGCGCCGCTTAACCCTCAGGCTCTTGACCGTCTTCACCAGTTCGGATTTCGCACCGCTTTCTGGTTTGTAGAGGATTTCCGCCAATTCGACTATTGGAAAAAAGTCGCCCCGCACTATGATTACTTCTTTACCATTCAGCAGGGAGAGTTCTTTCGGCATCTAGAGAGAATCGGGGTTAAAAACTACCGTTATCTTCCCCTTGCCGCCTCTCCGCAAGTTCACCGCAAAGTCCGTCTGAAAAGAGCTGAACGGGAGGAATTCTGCTGTGATGTCTCCTTTGTAGGGGCCGGATACTACAACAGGCGGAACCTGTTCCTCGGGCTTTTGGACTTCGACTTCAAGATATGGGGCGACGGATGGGGCACCGACTCGGCCCTGGGTGGCATCATCCAGAGAGGGGGCAGGCGGGTGAGCACCCAGGAGTGTGTGAAGATATTCTGTGCCTCTAAGATAAATATTAACCTCCACTCCTCTGCCTACCACGAAGGGATAAACCCAAATGGTGATTTTGTTAATCCCAGAACCTTTGAAATTGCCTCCTGTGGGGCTTTCCAATTGGTGGACTTCAGGTCGGAACTGCCAGACCTTTTTGAGATCGGAAAAGAGATCATCACCTTTGGAGACCTCGATGACCTGAGAAATAAGATAAAGTACTACCTGAAACATCCGCAGGAGAGGGAAAAGATTGCCCTCCGAGCCAGGAGAAGAGTGCTGCAGGATCATACCTACGAGTCCCGAATGAAACAGATGTTGGCCTTCATCTTGGAAAGAGAACAGAGAACCGGGAAGGATAGCCCTCTAATCAGGGCGAGACAGACCAGTGTGACCGACAGCGTAGAGAAGCTGATTAGACAGGCAGCAGAAGATGCTGAGCTCAAAGGATTTCTCTCCCAATTTCGGGATAAGGACCGCATCTGTCTGAAAGATATGGTTCAGCAGATCCACAAAGGCAAAGGAGAACTCACACGGCCAGAAGTGATATTTCTTCTGATGAACGAATTCTGGGATTGGGCTAAAGAGAAGAAAGTCATTTAAACCCAGATTCGGAAAACTTATGAAAAACAAGAAAGACGTATCGTCCTTGAAGGGACTTCGAATAGATGGCCAGTCTTATTTGCTACAAACATTTTGTCCCTCTGGGGACAGACGAGAGGGGGTGTATCAGAAGGCATTTCCAACCGCAAAGTTCGCCAAGAAGTCGCAAAGAACGCAAAGGGCTGATTATCTATTTATAGAACCCTCGCCTGCCTTATGCCCCCGTTCCGATCTTTGCTGTTATCTTAAATGATTCGCATTTGATACAGACCGAAGGTCTAATCTTTAAACTTACGGAGTCAAATCCTGGCTTACTTAACACCAGGTAGAGATTCCGTCGGAAAAATGGAGTCGCTGGCAGTACTATGGGCCCGCCTTAGATATCTATTTCTGTGGGAGGGCTCTCCAGAGCCCGATTCCATCGGCGTCTGGAGACGCCTCCTACAATCTGTTTTCAAGATAGAGTAGAGCACGTTTTCTGTGAAACTGGCATTTTTTAGCAGAATCTGTGCAAGAGATAGAGAAATCTTCTGGGGAGTTTTTTCCGAATCTGGGTTAAACTGAAAATGGTGATTGATTCACCAGTCACAGATGGCCAGAGTAAGTATGAAGAAGATCCTGATAATAAGCATGACTCGAATGGGGGACTTATTGCAGACCACCCCCTTGATAGCTGGGCTGAAGCGGCAATATCCTGGCTGTGAGCTCTCGCTTCTGGTGAATAAAGGTTTTGTGGAGATCTGCCACATGATTCCTTTTATTGATAGGCTCTATACCTTTGATCTGGATGAGTTCATTCCCCGGTTGGTGCGGCCAGAATTCTCTTTGGTGGACAATTACTACTATTTGCGGAGACTGGTTGAACAGCTCAAAGAGCAAAGCTTCGATATGGTATTAAACCTCACCCACTCCCGGGCAAGTGCAGTGATTGCTCACTTTCTCGATGCCCCTGACACTCGTGGTCTCACCTTAGATCGAGAAGGATACCAGATTATCAAGCACCCCTGGATGAACTATTTTTTCACTGCAGTCCGTAACCGGGAATTCAACCAATACAATCTGGTGGATATCCACTGCAGGTGCGGTGATGTGAATTCAAACGGCAGACGACTCTACCTGGAGATTCCCCCCGAGGCAGAGAGGTACAGTCAGGAGTTCTTAGCTCAAAGAGGAATCTCTGACCAAGATTTTGTAATCGGTTTTCAACCTGGGGCAAGTCAGGAGGACAAAAGATGGCCAGCCGACTCCTTCGCCCGTCTGGCAGACCTGGTTATGAGCGCTCCCCTGCCCACGGGCAAAGGCCCGGTCAAGGTTATTCTTTTCGGGGCGCCTCACGAGAAAGATATCGGAGAACAGATTGAGTCTTCAGCAAAGACAAATGTAATAAACGCAATTGGAAAGACTAACTTAGCCCAGCTAAGTGCCCTGCTTAAAAGGTGTGATCTCCTGGTAACCAATGACACCGGCACCATGCACATCGCCTGTGCGGTGGGCACAAAAGTGGTTGCCCTGTTTATGGGATCAGTGCTTTCGTTCGAGACCGGCCCTTACGGCGAGGGCAACCTCGTCTTAGAGGCCAACATCCCTTGTTCACCCTGTAACCACCACCTGGAGTGCAAAGACCCGGTGTGCAAGCAATACATTCGTCCAGAGGATGTCCTACAGGCAATAAGGTTGATGCTGACTTTCAAACAACAGGCGAGGAATCAGAATGAAGAGATGAGAGACCCTGCTTCTTTCGTCTCCCCTCTTTCTTCCTTGCTCTCCACTGGAGCGGAATACATAGGTAACATTGCCCGGCACCAGAAACTCCGGCTTTTTTACACCACATTCGATCAGAATGGGATGCTGGATTTCATCCCACTGATTAAATGCCGTCTCACTAAGGCCGACCTCTTTAACCTTGCCTACCGACAGATGTGGCCCTTAGTTCTGGATTCACCTTGTGAAATGGAGAAACTTGTCTCATGGGATGAATCGGGTATTCCCTCAGAGCATAGGTGTGATGAATTGATAGAGGCCCGGGCAGAGAAGTTGGCCCAGCGGTGCCAGTTCTTCTACAATGTGAAAGGCAATGGAAGGGTTATGCTTTCTGTCCAAGATGATCTCAAGGCACTGGAGAAGCTGGCAAGGTTCAGTAGCAGGGGGCTTTCCGGATGCGAGGAGCTGATCAGACTGTCCCAGGAGAACTTGAAGCCTGAGGATATTGAACACGCTAAAAAGCTCGGCAAAAGACTTCTCAAACTCGATGAGCAGATACGCCTTTTGGGTCTGGTGCATCAAGCGCTTCGCCCCCTTACATTGATGTTCACCTTCGGCAAGGCCAATCTGGAAGATGCGGAGCTGTTTCCCCTGGCCGTGAGAAGTTCAAGGCTTTATAGATTACTGCGCTATGAATCGATTCTACTTCATCGACTAATCAAGGGGTGCTTGGAAAGACTGACTTGACGATAGCTCATCAAATTATCAAAAAACGTGGTTGCTGACAGAGCTGCGGGCTCATGCTATGTATCTGGTCCAACGGGAAGGGTCTCCAAAGCTTGATTCTATCGGTCTCTGTAGACTGTTCCCACATTTCCTCTCCAAAAAGAATAGAAGCCGCCTTCTGTAAGATCGTTTCTCTTCAAATAGAATCTGAATAATGGAAAAGCTCGACTCCGAGATATGGGAAAAGAATATCAAACTGCTCGCAGATAGATGGCCCGATCTGGCAGCTCCCTTATTGCAGGAGAACGCCTTTTTCTCCCCCGGAGTGAGGCTGATCGATTGCCGTTGTGGCGCCAAAAGTTGTCAGGTTGAAGGGGAAAGCGGCTCCTGGATTACGCTTCACAGCACCTACAACCCCTGGCGGGAGGCAGAAGAGATTGCCAAGCATATTGAGCTGAAAAATGACCAGATATTGGTGTTGGTCGGTATCGGCTTGGGTTATCTGCCATTGGTTTTGACTAAAACTATCCCTCAGGAGCAGGCGATGATCATTGTGGAGAGAAATACTCAGCTTCTCAAAGCCGCCCTACGGTGTCTGGACCTAAGCGATTTTCTCTCGCTACCCAATCTCTCCCTGTTGGTGGGAGAGGAACCAGCCCAGATGGTGAAGCAGACAGGGAAGATTCAACTGAAATATTGTCTCCGAGACCTTAATGTTGTTGAACATCCCCCAACAGTGAGGGCATTTCCCTCCTTTTACCGCCCGGTTCTGAAACAATTGCGCAGGTGTAGCAGATCAGAGTTGAGGCGGAGAATATTCTATCCTAAAGTGCGCTCTGAAAAATTGAACATTCTGGTCTTCGACAGCGGCTATTTTACGCTGCGAGAGTCTGTAAGGGCGCTCGAGATGTTGAACCACAGCGTTGAAGTCCTCTCTGTGCCTCGCCCCCAGCAGGGGCAGGAGCAGGTGGATGGTCAGGAAGATGGAGGGGCGAGAGAGTGCGGGGAAAACTTCGTTAAGAGACTTCTGACCAAAATCACCTCCTTCAAACCCCATTTCATCTTCACGGTCAATCACCTTGGGTTTGACAAAGAGGGCAAGCTGACGGAACTGTTGACCCAGTTGCAGATCCCCGTGCTCTGCTGGTATGTAGATAGTCCCTCCTATATCCTTGAAAACCACGAGAGAAATCTTTCGCTCCTGCTCTATATCTTTGTGTGGGAAAAGCATTATGTTGAGAAATTAAAGAACCTTGGATTTCGTAATGTCTATTATCTGCCTTTAGCTACAGATCCTGAGGTATTCAGAAGAATTCCTTCTCACCACAGGTGCCTGGACAGTTACCGATGCGATGTGAGCTTCGTGGGAAACTCTATGGTCAAGGCGGTGGAGAAGTGGTTTAGAAAATTCCCCCACAGCCCGGCGGCAGAGAAAATCGGCCAACTGGCTATACAGATGCAAAGACGGTCTCATCAAACCCCCATGGAAGAGATACTAAGCCGAATAAAGAGTGAGTATGGTCTTTCAATTCCCTTTGAACATGACGAAGCGATAATTGCCTTCGAGTCAGCCTTAGTATTAAAAAGCACCCAGGAGTATAGAAGAGAACTGGTGGAGGCTCTGGAGGAGTTCGGTCTGCATATCTATGGAGATGAGGGGTGGTTCTCTTTGGTCTCACCAGAGAAATTTGCACTGTTTCCGCCTTTAGATTACTATACCCAGTTGCCTCTGTTGTATAACGCCTCTAAGGTAAACCTGAATGCCACCAGTTTTCAGATGAACAGCGCCGTAAACCAGAGGGTCTTTGATGTAGCTGCCTGTGGAGGATTTCTACTTACTGACTGCCAGCCGGATATGCAGGAGCTGTTTGAGCTGGGCAGAGAGGCGATCTGTTACCAAGATAGGGAGCAGTTGAAAGAGCTGGTGAAATTTTATCTGCAGCATCCTCAGCAGAGGGCAGAGATTGCCCGGCAGGCCAGAGAGAGGGTGCTGGCAGAACATACCTACTTACACCGAATGGAGAAGATGATTTCAGTGTTCAAAGAAGAGATGTCTTGAAAGAAGTTTCAGTTGTGAAAGGGGGATGAAATTATGTTTGATGTGAAAGTGGACGGTCAGCAGAGAGAATTCAAGGGGTTGGCCGGGTCTAATTTCGGAGAGGTAATGGATAGGCTATGTCAGGAGATAGTCACACCCAACCGGGTTATCACGGCCGTCAAGGTCAACGGGGAAGAGATTACCTCCGAGATGCAATCAAAATACTGTTCTCTTCCCACAGACCAACTAAAGAGCATAGAGATGGAGACTGCCAATCCGGAGCAGTTGATTCGCCAGAATCTGCTGAGTGCGGCAGACTATTTGACCAGACTTATTCCTGCTTCAGAAGAGGCGGCCGAAATGTTTCGGCTGGGAGAAGAGATGGGGGCTAATGAGCTTTATGCCCAATGTGTGGAGGGATTCAGATGGCTTGTCCGCCTGCTTCGAGGGTCCGATAGACTTCAGCAGCTACGGGGAGGCGAGTCGCTACTTGGGGATCACCTCTCTCCGGTTCCCCAGATAACCGACGAGATGTTTCAAGCTCAAAGGGATCAAGATTGGGTGATGTTGGCCGATCTGTTGGAATATGAGCTGATACCCTTGCTTAAGAAATGGCAGAAGGCCATTCCGCCTGCCATTCAACAGAGAAAGGAAAAACAGGAGTGCAAGTGATGAATGGAGAGCCTCTCTCGGATCTGGCTTCTTGCATGCAACGCCAACTTGATCACTATCAGTCCCTGCATCAACTCTGCTTGAGACAGAAAGAGATAGTTGATGCCTCTGCGGAGTTGGACGGCCTGGAGACGGTTGTGCAGCAGAAAGAGCGCCAGATCGAGGAAATAAAGGAGATCGAAAAAGGGCGTGCCCTATTCCTATTATACAGGGGTACATTAGGTCAAGAGTGTGGCGAGACGGTTGGGAGAATAAGGCGCTTGACAAGGAAGATACGGGTGCTACTTAGGCAGATTCTCTTTCTGGAAGAAGAGACGCAGAGACTTCTCTTGCAAAGGCGACTGATGATAAGAAGCCGCCTACAGCAGATCCGTTGCTGGAGACGGATACTGAGAAAGTACGCCCCTAGCACAAATCGAGTGCCAAGATTTATCGACAGCCGGGGTTAGCGAGACCTCGCCTCAGACTAACAACAAAGAGCACTTCTGGCTTGCCCACTGAAGCCCTTGTGGAAATAGCCATTATAACAGGAAATATTTTCCCTCATTGAAGGTGAAAAGGAGACCGTCCATACAAGATTAGTAAACGCAGATTAATACCTTAAAGCTAAGAGAAGATTGCTGGCACAGTTATTGCTCCGCCAGTCTATTGGCAGATACAATTCTTTACTGCCTGTGCGTATATCTATATTCTCAAAATCCTGCCACAGTTGAGGAGGTGAAAAATCCCATGAGTATGAGGATTAATCACAATTTGTTGGCCTTGCAGGCGCATCGCAACCTGCAGTTGACGCAGCGGGCGCTGGACAAGGCGGTACAGAGGCTCTCGTCTGGTTTAAGGATCAACAATGCAGCGGATGATCCGGCAGGACTGGCGATATCTGAGAAGATGAGAGCCCATATAGCCAGTCTGGAACAGGCCACCCGAAATGCGAACTATGGGATGAACTTGCTGCAGACCGCTGAAGGTGCGATGTCAGTCATCGATGAGAAGTTGGTCCGTATGCGCCAGTTGGCCGTCGAGGCCGCCACTGGCACTATGTCTGATGAGGATAGAACGTATGCCGACACAGAATTCCAGGCGCTGAAGAGCGAGATCACCCGTATCGCTCAGGTTACCGAATACAACGGTAAGAAACTACTGGACGGTACCTTCTCTGTGGGTAATGTGCTGCATATTGGCATTCACAACGTCGACAATAAAGACAAACTTACCGTCGATTTGAATAATATGACAGCCACTGCCCTCGGCCTGGCCGATGCCCTGAACATCAGCACTATGGCTATGGCCCAGTCGGCCATAACTATGGTCGATTCGGCTATCGAAAGCAAGGACACCGCCCGAACTAATGTGGGGGCCTATATTGAGCGTTTGACCAATGCTATAACAAATCTTCAGATTAGCACGGAAAACGCTGTGGCCTCAGAATCCCAGATTCGGGATGCAGACATAGCCCTGGAGATGGCAAATTTCGTCAGGGCTCAGATCCTGCAGAGAGCAGGTGTCTCTATGATGGCCCAGGCCAATATGGTGCCCCAGACGGTGGCTGCTATTCTCTCCGGGCCATAAGTCACAAAGACGACAACCTGAATCGAGCTATCTTAACCACTGGTGACTGGTAACTGGTTCACCAATCACCAATCACTAATCACCAATTATGAGTGTCGCTACAGTTACCGGGTTAGTCTCCGGAATGGACTGGGACAGCATCATTTCGCAGTTGATGGCGATAGAGCGTCGCCCAGTGGAGATGCTGGAGTCCAGACAGTCGGAGTATCAGACAAAGCTCTCTGCGTGGCAGGATATAAACAGCAAACTTCTGGCCCTGCAAAGCACCGTCCAATCCATGGACACTAAAGGAGAGTTCCTGGTCAGACAGGCCAGTTCCAGTGATGAGGATATCCTCACTGCCACCGCCCAGGGTACCGCTGTCTCAGGGCCACATTCCATCGTGGTTACCCAGTTGGCCCAGGCACATAAGATAGCCGGTCAGGGCTGGGCAGACAGGGATACAACAGCAGTGGCCTCGAGCTCGGGATATTTCAAGTTCAAGGTAGGATCAGGAGATGTAACCTCCATCTCGGTTACCTCTTCTACCACACTGGAGGATTTGATGAGTGCCATCAACTCCTCCGGTGGCGATGTAACTGCCACCATCCTGAACGATGGCTCCGACACCAATCCCTACCGGCTGGTGCTCACCGCCAATGAATCCGGTGCGGATAACACCATTCAAATTACCCAAAACGATACCCAGTTGAATTTTTCCACCACGGCCATAGACGACGTTGAATACGATAGCTGGACCGGCAGTGCTACTGCTACATCCGGCGGTACATATACCGGTTCTGTCAACAAGACGTTCTCTTTCACCGTTGATTCCGGCGGTACGCTGGGAACAGATACTATC
>Ga0164318_10001414_pt1 | contig 21314 bp, 22 predicted proteins | sample GuaBasSedimGuay9_FD_113734 | JGI IMG/M metagenome (GOLD analysis project Ga0164318, IMG submission 113734) | Subseafloor sediment microbial communities from Guaymas Basin, Gulf of California, Mexico - Guay9, Core 4571-4, 0-3 cm | ecosystem: Environmental > Aquatic > Marine > Hydrothermal vents... | reverse complement strand
TTTTCTCCTAATTAAAATCTCTTTAAACTTAATTAACAGTAATAGTTATCGTTACTTTTAAATCAACATCACTATCTACTGATTTTTCAGTACATATTAATCTATCCAACATAACAGAACCCGATTCAACAACACTATCAAAAAGCCCAACTTCTTTTATAGAATAAGCTTCCCCTGAAGCAAAAGAAAAAGTAGTAGAAAATTTACATTTATAATCTGATTTATAAACCGCAGTAGCTGTTTCTCTTGCTACTTCATCAACTAAAGCAACATCTGTTGCTGAAACTGTATCAGCAGAAGAACCCAATCCTATAGCTATAGCTTTAAAATAAGTTGCACTATCTACATTTCCTAACAATTTAGCTATTCTAACCTTTCCTGAATTCACAACAAGATTATGAAAAGTTTCTCTATCTAAAACTTTTCCATCACTTTTTCTAATACGTTCAATCACTACATTGTCTTTAATAACTAAATTTTCCTTTTCTTTAGACATTTTTTTCTCCTTGTTTTTTATTATTAATTAAAACTGTAAGTTATAACTAAAACAGGTGCATGCAACGCTGGTGTTACATAACCACCTGGAATTACTATTTTAAAATTAAAATATAAATTAGCTGCTGCTAATAAAGCCCCATTCCCTCCATTTAATAAAAGAGTATGACCACCTCCACTACCAGCTAAACTAACTCCAGTCCAATCAGCACCAGGAGAACCAGCATTAGTAGAAACAGCTTTATACCAACTAATTCCTACTCCTCCACTTCCTAATGCAGGGTTATCATAACTATTCATATTAGAATTATCCCAAGCCTCTAATTGAGGTTCATTTGCTGTGGCTTCATCAAATACAGCACAAAAAGCATATTGTTTATCTTTGTTTCCTGCATTAAATATTTCTTTCAATTTATTATCACTAGCATCAAGTAAAAAATATTTAGGAACATTTACAGGATTAGTATCATCTAACTGTACCGCAGCTCTGTTTAAATCGCCATCATTAGGAGCAGTTTTTCCATCAGCTACATCAATACTACCTCCAGAAAAAATAAAATTATCAGCATCAGAATCTACTGCTATCCAATCTGAACTAGGATAAGCAACTTCATTAGTTGAATGGTTAATAAATAAATTCATATAATTTCCTCCCTTTTTATTTTTTTACCAAGCCCTTACTCTAAAAATAACAGTATAAGCTTGTGCACCTTCTCCATTACGCAAATTATCAGCATATTGAATTGGTTGCAATCTTTTCACTCTATAAATATATTGAGAAGTTTTTGCTAAATTTTTATCCACTTTCAAATAATAAGGGACTCCAAATTCTACTTTATCCTCTAATTCATCTATTTTTGCAGTAATTTCGTCATAATTATCACCATTTAAAAATCCCTGTATAGTTAAATCCCACGGAGTTTCAGAACCCAATATAACAATACTTCCATTCCCTCTAAATCCTGAAATTTCTGCAAATCTTTTAGGGTTGTTAGGTAAATTACTAAATTGAACTAATTCAAAAGTATATTGTAAGGTTATACCATCTGCTAAATATAATTTAAATCCTATTGTCGGGCTCATAATTTCTCTCCTTAATAGTTTTCTATTTCTGTATGAAGACTTCTATTTAATTCTGGATTTTCTTGTATAGCTTTAGCTAATTCGCTAGCTATTTTATTTACAATTTGTTTTGCAGTTTCTTGAGCTTGTTGTTGTATATTTATTTCATTTTTTATATTTACTGGCACAGTTGGTTTTATTTCTACCTTTGGCATAACCCTTTCAGTTTCTCTTCTAATTCTATTTCTCATACCAAAAATATCAGGAGTAGTAGTCTCTGGTAATAAACCACTCCAATCATACCTAGCTCCTCCATAACTATAAGTAGGAATAAAATATTCATGAGCTTGATATTCTTTATATTGTCTCGGCATTTCTTTTTTAAATACCTCTTGAGCAGCAGTTCCCATAGCTTCAAAAGAAAGCACTCCTTCTTGATATTTAGCTATTTCTAAAGCTATACTCTCACTATATTTTTGAGCTATTTCATACATTTTTACTGCTCTGGATGACATATAATTTTGATTTCTTTTTTCTTCTGTTACGGCTTCTTCTAATTGAAGTTTTTTATTTAATTTACTAATAATATCTTGGTCTATACCAAAAGCATCTTCTAATGCTATCTGAGTTTCTAAAATAGTACTTTCAGAAGCATTTCTTACTCTCAATAATCTAAGTTCATGACTTATTAATTTCTTTGTTGCACTTTGCTGAGTATTTAATACCCATTCCTGCAATTCCGCTCTTCTTTTAAATTGGTCAGTTATATCAACAGTTAAATCTAAATTTTTTTCTAAAGCAGTTCTCATAAGTAAAATTTGTTTTTCATTTGCCCCTCTTAACTTCAAAAGTTTTAATTCATGATTTATTAAAATCTTTTTTAAATCATATTGTTCTTTTACAGTTTCTTTTAAAATAATTCTTCTCTGTTTTTCTATTTCTAACATATCATTTTCAGAATCTTTAACATCCTCAGAAACAGTAAAAACATTTAATAAAGCTGCTTTCATAGCAACATAATCACCTTTTAATGTCGCAGTTATTAAAGCTTGCTCATCAAGTTTAGACAAAATCCCACTTTGAACTTTATCACTCGTATTAAAAATATCAACCATATCTTTAACCTTATCTACTATTTTAGCTCTAGCTATTTCAACTTTATCAGCACCTTTAGCTTCTAATTCAATATATTTTAATTGATGTTCATATTCTAAATTTTGGTCTTTAATAATTTTTTTAATTCTTTCTTCTGCTTCTAAATCTCTTCTCCAAGCAGCACCAAACAACTCTTTTCCTTTTTTCTCTAAAGCTATATTTTTTTTAGCTTCTTCAATTTTCTTTAAAGAAGCTTCATATTCTTTTATATTTTTATCAGATATAATAGGTTTATCTGCAATATCTTTCTTAGCTAAAACTATAGTTTGCAATGCCTGTAATATTTTAGTCTTTTTTTCTTCTACTGATTTTCCAGGAAGAATCTCTAATTTACTAACATCTATAGCTCCACTTTTTATAGTTGAAATTAACCTTTCTACTTCACTTATTGGCAAACTTCCTTTCATTGCTTTACCTATATTTCCATATATTGTTTGAAAATCTTCTACATTTTGCTTTGCCATTGTAAAAAACATATCAAAAGCAATAGGAAGTCCATAAGCAACTTCAAGCATAGTAGTAAGAGAATCTCCTATATGAGAAACTAATTTTTGGCTATTTTCTAAAGCAGAATTATATGCTACTATGGCTTCTTTAAAACTCTTGGCCCCTACAACTCCTTTTATAAATGCCTCTCCTAATTGTGCCCTCAAATTAGTTAATTTCTTTAATTGAAATCCTAAACTTTCTTTAACATCATCATGAGCCGATTTTTCTTCTTCTAATAATTTATTTAAATTATCCATAGATGGATTTATAGCATCTATATTTTTCTTTAAAAGTTCATAAGCTGCACTTAAAGCCATAGCTGCTTCTCTAGACCTTACCCCTCCAAATAAATTAAATTTTCTAAATTTTTCTATAGGAAATTTAGCAGTATCCATTTTATTTACTGCTCCCAAAATCTTCATTAAAACATCAAAAGTAGATTCTCCTCCTGTTACAACTATACCAAACTCTTTGGCTAATTGGGTTGAATTTTCAGCTAATTTATTTATAGAAGTTCTTAATAATCTTCCGGCCCTTCCGCTCTTGAGAGCAGCCGTCTCCAGAGTAGCTAATAAAGCAGTGGATTGAGTTACAGAAAAATTAAATACATTTGCAGTAGGTAGAAATTTTTGATAAGCCTGAGTTAATTCTCCAATTTCAAAAGCATTATCTTTCCATAATTTATAAATTTGACTTCCAATAACTTGCATACGTTTTTGTTCTGGAATAGTGTCAGCCATATTATCACCCAATAATCTATAAACCTGAGCTATAACCCTGCCAATCTCATCTTGATTTCCAAACATTAAATTAGCTAATCTTACAGCTTCTGCCATCCCTTCTTCTGCTCTCTGAACTGACAAACCTACAGTAGTAAATCTATACATTGTATTAACCAACTCTGCCATAGTTTTTCCTGTTTCTATAGATAAATCTCTGATTCTATCAGTTAAACCTGCTATATAAGCTTCCATATTCACATCTTTTATATCAGTAAAAGTTTGTTTGGCTTTAGTTATTGCATTACTAAAATCTTTCCAATAAGTCATACCTGAAGAAAGGGTTTGTAAAACTCCTTGTAAAATATTTCTAGCTATCATCCATACAGGAACTACTATTGTAACTCTTTTTAAAGCATTGGTAAATTCTTTACTTAATCCCGCACTTTTTTTCATTTTTTGACCCAACGAACCAACCTGAACTCCAACTACGTTCATATCATCACCTACTTCTTGTAAAGTGGTTTTGAAAGTTTTTCCAAAATTGTCTTTCCACAAATAAGAAGTATTAATAACCTGCTTTCCTTGTTTATTAAAAAAAATGTTTTGTTTTCTATCTAATATTTCTACAGCTCGACCGCTTTGAACCCCAAACTTATTAGTAGCATCTTCACACCTTTTTAAATCTCTTTGATATGCTATAGCTCCACTTTCATCATAACCTAATTGTATTAAATATTTAACCGGAATATTCATAATCTTATCTCATCCTAATTGATGGAAATTTATTCAAAATATTTCCATTTTGTTTTTTATTTTTTTTCTCTTCTTTGGCTTTATATTTACTTTTCCATAATAAATAAGCATCTGTTAAAATATCATTTTCTATAACATCCTCATCCATATAAAGCTCTTTAAGCGATAAATCTTGATAAAGATTTTCATAAATCTGCAACCAATGTAAAAATATTAATTGATAAGGCGTAAAATCTCTGTCATTAACAAATAAGTTTAATCCCATATCTTTACTTCTAGCATAAAGAAGTTGATATTCTGTACTTTTAGCTAAAGCTCTTAAAGGGTCGGCCTTATACATTTGATACCCCTATATTGGCTACAAGCACCTGAAGAAAATAATTAGATTTATAAAGAAGTTGTTCATCTTCGCAATTCATTAATTCTTCAAAATCTTTAAAATATTTTCTATAACTTTCTTTTTCTTTAATTTCTAATAATTCTGCTATAAATTGTAAATCTACAAACTCTTTTAATTCTACCTCTATACAACTATCTAATAAATCTCTTTTCTTTCTAGATAATTCTGCAAAATCTTCTCTTAACTTTATACATTCAATAAGAAGTTTTTCTCTCTCTTTTTTAACTTTTTCTTTTAAAGCTCGTATAGAAATTTCTTCTTCTTTTCTTTTTAATTCTATAAGCTGAGTATCTATTTTATTTATGTCTTGTCCTTTAGCTTTTAATTTTTTCATTAAATCTTCTTTAGTTAAATAAGCAGGATTGTCTAACATTTCATAATACTTTTTATTTCTTAATTTTCTTATTTTTATTTTCTGTCCGTAAGTCGGACTACATAATCTAAAAGTATTATTCTTATGGAAGAATTCTATTTTATTATCTTTAATTAAAGTCTTAACATCTTCCATTTCATCAATTTCTCGCATAAGTTCTAACAAAGGTTTTTTATTCTTTTCTCTTTCCATGATATTTACTCCTTACTTTTTTACATAAAAAAACCCAAAGACTACCTATTAAAATTAATCTTTGGGATTTCTAATTTTTATACTAACAAAAGAAACTCTTATTATTTCCTTTAATACTCTACTCTGTTCATAAATAATTTCTTTCAATAAAGATTTATAAATACTTTTCTGCTTATCAGCAGATAATTTTTCTTCTTGTAAAGTTTCTAACCTTTTTAAAGCTATACCTACAGTAGTTCTAGCTCTTTGGTCAACTAATTTTTCTATTTGTTCTAATTCATATTTACTAACCATACTTTCCTCCTTACTAATACAGAGAGGGGAGAGGCCCGATGCCTCTCCCGAAATCTCTGCGAAAATCTATTTACGATTCATCTGTAATTGTAATATTATCTGCTGTTAAAGTAAGAGCTTGATTGGCATAATCTCCAACCGCAATACCAGGACCTCTTACTTCTGAAGGAGCTAAATTTTTAATTTTGTAACTGAGAAGTTTATTAGCTTTAGTATCATCAGAATATACATCTACAACTAAAGTAGCAGAATCTAAAAATTTACTAAGGTCTAATTTTCCATAATTATCAGAAGGAGTTTTCCCTCTTAATAATTCCTCAATTTTTAAAGTTTCCAAAAATCTACTTATAGTAACAGAAACAGTTACATCTTTAACTCCTCTAAGTTTAACTTCTTTACTTCCAACTTCTTTTTTATCAGTCCTATCAAGAGTAACTCCAATAGTTATCCCTTGAACCAAATGTAAAATATCATTAGCATCTGGATTTTCACTTGCACTGGCAGGAATATATAAATAAGCAGTTACACACTCTGGCATTAATCCACCAGATTTACTAACATTTTTAACAAACGGAACAGTAGCATCATTTCTATAAGTAGCAGCAGTGTAAAAAACTTTATAAATATCACCCACTTCTGCATTAGTAATGGTTAAAGTTTTACTAGTTGCAACATAACTATAATCACCAACCGCAGCATCTAATTCAGAATTAACCCCAACAGCACTTACTTTAGTAATCTTTTGAATATACTGTTTAGTTTCACTTTCGGATACTCTATCTTCATCCGCTACAGGGTCTGGATAATTAGAATAATCTCCATCTCCTATAACCATAACCAAATCATCGCCTGTTAAATCACCAGAAGCTACTTCAACCTTAATCATAACAACATATTGATTGTTATTTTGCCAAGCAATCCAAGATTCACCTACTAAATCATAGCTTTTAGCTAATGCTGTATCAGTATCTGGAATTTCAATATTAAATCCTGAAACTCTTAATTTAGGTAACTGTAAAGTTTCTAAAAAAGTTCCATCATCATCTGTGATATAAGAACAAATGTCAACCCAAGCATTTTTAAAATCCGCTTCAGTTACCACAGTGTTATCATCAGCTTTATTAGCTAATTTATTCCATGGTTCAATGCTACCGGTCTCTGCTTGATTTGCACGATAAGTAATTTTAGGAGTCTTTTTAGCCCAACCAACAAAATTACTACCTACTTCTTTTTGTTTTTCCCAATTTGTAGTACCTGTAGGGTCAATACTTTGGATTCTATCCAACTCTGACTGGTCTCCTGTACCATAAAGTGGGAAAATTACTGGACAATAATCAGTATACTTATCCATAATTTCAGTCCTCCTTTGACTTTTATTCCTCTTCTTTAGGATTTTGTTTGTATTACCTCACTTATTTTTTTAGTTCTTTCTTCGCACTTTGTTTCTTGAATAGTCATTCTTTTATCTAATTTATTGAATTTTCTATCCACTAAACATATCTTTTTAAAATTTTTCGTAGTTTGATTTTTTATATCATCTATTTTTAAAATTAAATGATGTAAATGATTATAAAACAATTTCCAAGTAACAAAACATAATAAAGCAAATGTTAAGGATTGCATTGGGTTTTTTAACAAAACCTCTTTAACCATATTCCAAAGATAAAAAATAGCTTTTAACATTATTCCTCCACTTGAGATAGTTTAACATTTAAAGAAATTAAATGTCTATACCTATCATGTTTTGCTAAATTAGATTTATCTACATTAAAATTAAGAGGTGTATCATGTATTTCTGTTACACTTAATTTTCCTTTAGCAATTTTACTAATTATTTTTCCTTCACTGATGACATATTCATAATAAGTCCAACCAGTTTTTAAATTAGATAATAAAGCATCTTTTAAATCTAACCGTTGACCATCATTATCTGCAAAAATATCTAATAAAACTAAAGCAGTTCTTTGTGTACTGTGGCTTCCTATTTCTACAAAATTATGAATAGTATCTTCTATTCTAACACAAACTATCGGCAGTTCTTTATTATAAACTCTAGAAAAAGTTTTTTCTACAGATACATTATTCCAAGATTCAGAAGTTAAAATATCAGTTACTTTCTGAATTGTAGAGGCTTCTATATTTCTAGATGGTCTATACATTATTTTCCTTTTAAATTTGCTAAAATTCTTTTATGCAATTTGGCCAATTCACTTGCTACCCAAAAATGAGTTTTCTCTAAAAAATTTGTAGGAAGAATTGGTTTTTTTACTATAGGAGAAAAAGAACCAGTTCCCTTTTTAAATCTACCATCTCTAAAATTAGAACTATCTGGTTTTGGATTACCTGGAGCAAAAGCTCCTTTTGGCAAATGTTTACCAACCATATGAAAACTACCCCAATTAAAAGCTTTCCAATAGATAGGAAGTTTAAGTAAATTTCCAACTCCCCAACCTTTATTTCCAAAAAAATCAACAGATATAGAATCTTCTAATTCAGTTGGCTCTCCTGCTTGAGGCCTAACCTTACTTTTTTTAATTACATCTTTCATCTTATTAGGTGTAGCTAATCCTAATTTCCATACATCTGCTTTAATTTTAGTAGTTAGCTTTTTTATATCTAAGTCTAAATATTTAAATCCTTTTTTTGATATTTTTTCAAGTATTAATTTTAGCATAATTTATTTTTCGGTGTAAACATAACACCTATAATAATCTCCTTCTTTTCTTGTTTGCAACTGTCCATTATCTCTCCACCCTAAAAAATCAATTCCATCTATTTCTATTTTATTAGATAATTCTAAATTTCCTATGTCTCTTTTATGTATTAAAATTTCTTTGGCTCGATTAGTTTCTATTCCTGTCATTTTCCATTTAGCTTGAGTAGAAGTCAAATCATTAACAATAGCCTTTATAGGTAAAGGAGGAAAAACTGTTTTAGAAACTGTATGCTCAAAAGGGTCAGTTTCAGTTTCCAAAGCTATATAAATAAAAATAGTTTGTGCTGTTTGTTTAAATAAATCATCTAATTCATTCATAATATTACCCCAAAGAAACTACTCCCGATACCCCTAATACAGTATGATAATTAGATATTAATTTTTTAATTTTAGTGTCTTTATCTTCATTTTTAGGATAACGTAAAATAACTGTAGAAGTTCTATATTCCGAATAATTAGGTTTTATTAAAATACCAGCTATAAAAGCAATTAGGTTTTTAGTAGCTTCATCTAAAATAGGTTCTACTTCTTCTCCAACAATTTTATAAATTTCACCATCTTTAGTATAATTATTTATACTAAGATATATTATTGCCGATTCTATATATTTGTTTAATTGTAAATCAGAATAATCATAATAATTATAATAAACAATTATAACATCATTTTCTATTAATGCAGTTGTTATTGTAATAGTTTCAGAATCAGAATCAAAAGTATAATCAGAAGAATCAAGAGTAACTCCATTTTTAGTTACTTTATTTATTTGATAAGCATTGGGCTCAGGTAAAGTAAAAACATTACTAATAGTATAAATGTAAGACCTAGAACTTGTTTGGCCTACATCAGGAATTATAGCTCTTACTTTGTTTCTTATTGTCTCTTCAGTTGACATTGTTTATCTCCCCGTATTTTCTTTCTAAAAGTATTTCTTGTCCTCGTGAACCTTTAAATTTAAACCCAAAAGCTTTTAAAATATTTAATAATTCATTTCTTCGTTTTATTTTCGCATACAAATCAAATTTAACATTCCATAACAAAGCTTGTATAAGTTTTTTAGATTCTATTTCATTTACTGCTAAGCATTTTAAATATTTTCTTGGATGTTTATCACTAAAACCTACTATAATTGCTAAACCTTTTTCATTATAAGCAATTAAATTTCCTTTTCTTAATCCTTTAAATAAAACTTCTTTATTTTCTTTTATAAAAAGACGTAATTTATTTTTTGTTATATAAAAATCTTTGTAAACATCTATCAAATCATTTAATAAAAATGAAACCGCTTGTTCTTCTTTCTTATTTAATCGTTGTTTTACAGTTATCATGTCTCCTTCTTTCTAATTTTAAAAAAGGTCAGTAGAGGGAATTAAATCCCTCTACTGCCTAAAATTATCTATTATTCAGTAGCATCAACACAAACAACAATCTGTTTAGGGTTAGTAACCGCAGTTACAATCTGCTCATAAGCAAATACCCCAACACCAAACTTATTTCCATCTGACTGTATCGGAGCAGGATGTTCAAGAACAATCCTCTGAGCCTTATCAGGGCTTACACCGATTTTAGCAGCTATATCAGCATTAATCTTTCTGCGGACAAACAAAATAGGTTTGCCTTCTGCACCAGGTAATCTACTATTAGTAGAAACCAAAATAGCAGTTTTAGAATCTAATAATCTAACAGCAGGGTTGCCGTCGACAACTACAACTTTACCAAACACCTTAGTAACATTTACATTGTTGTCTTTAAGAAACTGTTTTAAACCAACTTTATAGTTGTGAGATTCTGCTTTAACTTTATCATATTTCTGATACTCTTTGTAAACATCAACACCTAATAAAAGTTCAAAACCATCACCAAAATCCTGCACAGCCTCTATCATGTTATAAAAAACATCATAAAGGTCATTAGCAGAACTCTGACCTGCAACAGTCTGAATATAATTATCAGCAAAAGAACCGCTTGCAGCATTTACTAAAGCATCTAATACCAATTTAACTTCTTTCTTATCTAAGTTATCAGTCATAATCCTCTTGCGTCTTGCAATGAGGGACTGGTCGGAACTAGATAACAAAACATCAATAGGAACCCACTCTAATTTAGACTGAAATCCATCAAAAGACAGAACACTGTCATTTAAAGGAGTCTTTTTAACTACAGTTATACTACCATTAGCATCCACTGATAAAATTTCTCCAGCATCTGTATCATAAGCTTTATAAGTATAAACTCTCTCCCCAGGTTCAGCTAATCCTAAATTAGCTATTTTCTGCAACTCCATAGGAGCCGGCAACTGAGTATTAATTACATTACCAAAAGACTTTGCTATTTCCAAAGCTCTTCCAGTAAATTTTCCTAATTCTAACATTTTTTTCACCTTTTGTAATTTTTTTAGTTATATCTTTTTATTGTTTATCTTTTTATTCTACTTCATAACCCATAATAGTTTTCTTGGGTGTATAAGTCATTTCGTCTAATTTTTCCTGATAAGCCTTAGCAGATTCTAAATCTGCATCAGGAGTAGAAACTACATCATTAACTTTCTTTTTAGCTTCTTCTAAAATTTTCTTTTTAGCAGATTCAAATTTCTTATTATCTAAGAAATCTTTATCTTCCCAATCTTTTGCTTTTTCTCCTAATTCATTTTTTCTAGCTGAAATAAGAGCTTGATTTTTAACTTCAATAAGATTGGCTGCTGTCTTTTTAATTCCAGCTTTTAAAAGATTAATCTTTTCAGATAATTTCTTTTCTAATTCTTTACGCTGTGCAACAGCCTTCCTTAAAAACTTAGAATTAAACTTACTTGCTTTAACAGTTTTTAACAACTTTCTATATTTCTCAAGAACCGCAGTAGCTTTTTTAATTAATGCTTCTTTACTAATAGATTTAGTAACAGGTTTTAATTGGTTTACTCTAACTAAAGCATTTCTTAAATGAGGTACATCTACTTTTCCATTAGCATCTTTAAAAGGCAAATGTCTAGCATTCTTGTTTTTTGTTTTTCCATTTTTATAATCTGGCTCTACTACAGCAAAAGACGAATCAGGCAAAGAATTAATAAATTTAACAGTCCATTTCTTTCCTTCAACTATTTCTAAAACTTTATTAATAGCCTTCTCAGAAGAAACTCCCATACCTTCTAAAGTTTCTCTTACCTCTTTATTCTGAAGCTTAGATAATGCTAATATAGCATTTTCTTTAGAATCTATAGGATATTTTCTAATCTTATCAAACTTAGTACCATTCTTTACTCTCACTACTACCGCAAATGCTTCATCAGGTAAATTCTCTCTGACAGAAAAATCTAAAACATTAGAATTCTCTAATCCTTCATATTCTTTAGCAGCTATTTGCTTTTTAATGTCTTTCAAATTTTTCGCATTTATATAGCGGTGAAATTTGCTAACCTTTATCATTCCATTTCCTCCTTGTTTTGAAGATAGGTTTTTTATTTTTGTCCCATCTTTTTGGTTTTCTTTTTTTACTACAGGTTTTTTTAATTCATTTATTTTAGCAATAGTTTTTTTAGAAATTTTAGTTATGTCTTGTGAAAAAATCAAACCACAAAATTTACATTTAAACTCTCTAACATTAGCAAGAGAAGTAGTAGCATAAGAAACATTGTTGTTACATTGAGGACATATAACTGTGCCTTCTCTCATAACATTAAAAGTTTTTTCTAAAAAACTATCTTTGTGTTGTTTAAACTCAATAGCATATTCTTTACCACAATTATTACATTTAATGGTTTTTGAATTTTCTTTTTCAGAAGTAATTAACCAATTATTAACTCTACAAGCGGGACAGAATAAATCAAAATCAATATTTTGGGGTCCGTATAAAACTTTACCATTTTGGTCTAAAATAGATTTACATTTGGGACATTTAATCTGACCCATTCCCACTTCAGATTGAGAAAAATAATCAAATTCTTCTCCACAATTCCCACATTTAATATTGGTATTAGATTGACCTGGACCTGGTCTTTCCACTCTTCTCATTTGGGCTCCACATTTGGGACATTTTAAACTTTGACAATGATTAGGGGAAACAGTTTTATACCCACAACTAATACATTCACAATTATACATTTCACTTTTAATTAAATCTTGTTCTTTCATTTCACTATATTTTTTAGCATAAACTAAACAAGTATCTCCCATACAAGAAAGGGGTGCTGAGGTTTTTGCCATGCTTAAAACTTTAGCATCTTTAAATGCTGGCTGTTCTCCATTCTCTTCAAAAATTAAAGCTCCACCAGCTATTTCCATATCATGAAGTTCATAAGAACCATCTTCATTATATTTTCTTTTTTCTTCAGGGGCCCAAATTTCAAAACTAGAACTTAATTTTCCTTGTTTATGTAATTCTTTGGCATGTTCCCATTCCTCTGGATAACAACCAGCAAAAAATATAGAATAAGTTATTGCTTTATTTTCTTTTAAAATATATTTATAATCTATATAAAATCCTACAATAAGCTTCCGATTATGACCAATATTCATTGGCTTTCCAACTATTTGAGGTAAAACTCTTTTAAATTCTTTAGAAGGTAAAATAGCTCCATTAGCATTAGCCACTCCACCATAAGCATAAATAGTTTTTAACACTTTTAAATCAGAAGATTTATCAACATTAAGTATTCCCCTCTTTTTAGCAGAAAGAATTAAATCATCTACTTCTTTACTTCCTTGCTCTAATAAAATAGTTTCACTTTTAGATGAATAATCCTCTAAAAAAGCATTTACTTGTAAATTAGTTAGTTTAATTTTCATTTTAACTTCCTTATTTTATTTAATATTGTTACATTTTTTATTACTTAAATTAAATTCCAAAAATTTTCAGTTTCTTTATCAGGAACTGTTATATCAGTATATTTTTTACTATTTACTTTTCCTTCTCGTTTAAATTCAATAACATAATCAACATTGCTATCAAAAGCAGAAGAACGAATTAATTCTAATTCAAAATAACCATTGGCATCTGTTATAGTATTTACTGCTTTAGGAAAATAAACAAACTCATTAGTTTTAAATTCTCTATCATCTTGAGGAGTTGCTATAACTTCTACATCAGATAAACCAATATTTTTTGAATCTCTTACATAACCATATACAATACAAGTTTTAGGATTTAAAGAAGATTGTCCATAAAAATTATAACCTAAAATAATTGAAGATAACGAAGTCGGAGAAATTCCATCTGAATGTAAATAAGAAATTGGCCTTATACTTTTTCCTAATGATAAATCTAAACTACTTAAATTATCAAGTATAGTAGTAGCTGAATTTGATTGGTTATATCCTGAACTACTAACCCAAGAAGCTCCATCCCAATATTTTTGTATTCCATCTACTTCTATAGTAAACTTAACAGTCCCTTCTGTTATAGAAGCATAAAATTGTTCCAACCCTTCTACTGAAATTACTGAATTTGGTTTTATAATAGGATTATCTATACTATATGGATTAATTATTACTGAACTTGGTACATAATTAGAAGTATGTTGTACTTTAGAAAAAACTTGAAAATCATCAATCTTAAAATTTGATGTATTCTGAGCTTTATAATTGGAACCTATTCTTAATAAACCTATGTTTGAATCTCTTACTGCTGTTTCTGTGATTGTGGGGCCTTGTTGTACACCGTTCATAAAAAATCTGGTTGCTCCATTTGTAAAATCATAATCAATCTCAAATTCATATTCTCGTCCCTGTACTGCCTTCCAAAAACACAAAACTGCCTCTTTTATAAGATTTCTTTGATAATCATACATATGAAGCACAAGATAGTGACCATCAACTGTACCAGCTCGATGTCTAATATATATTAAATTTTCACCTACACCAGGAGCCTTTGTGTTACAGAAAAAAACTTGTTCTGTTGCATTTGCTCCATTATAATTAGGAATAACTTTAAAACGAAAACATCCTATTTGTTGATTATTCGCATTTAAATTAGCATCATAATCTATATACCTAACATCATTATGAGCCAAATCTAATTTTCCTCCACTTACAGAAGCTCCACCATAAGCAGTTCCTGTTAAATCTCCATTTCCTCTTGTTCCATCTATACCTATATTATAATTAGCTCCAAAAGTACAATCAGGAACTTCTATATATTTTAATTTAGCAACCCCATCTACTACTTCTATTTTATCAGAATCAAAAGTATAGTTATTTGGGTCTAAAAAAGGATATAAATTACTTAGCATTTAAATTTCCTCTTTTTTAATTATTTTTTCAAGTTCCGCAGAACTTAATTTACTTCCGGCCTTACGAACCCAATACCCTTTTTTATTTTTATAAGCAATTTTTTTGATAACAGACCAAGCAGTTTTAAAAGCTCTTGTCTCATCATCAGCATAAGTATTGTAAGCTCTATTAAATACATTCATCCAAATCTTCTGCAATTCCACACCCATATTATTTCTAATTGATTTGGGTAATTTTTTAATTGTTTGATAAGGAGCAATTTCTAATTTCTTTTTACTTAAATCATATTTATCTTTGCTTTGAGTTTTATCTATTTTATCTTGAGGAATTTTATTTCCATTTTTATCTTCCTCTTCAGGAACTTCAAACTGTTCTGGAGCTTGGACATCTTCTTTATTTCGGGTCCAATGAGGATAATGTAATAAATCAAGTTTACTTTTAGCTTCTTTAGTTCTTCTAAAACTTTCTACTTTAAAAGGAGTTTCTCCCACTATCTCTACATAAGACTGAGTAGATAATCCTCCATTCTTCCACAATAATCGCATTTCCTGTTTAAAAGCATCACTCATAAAAAGTTTAACAGGAGTATAAGTTACATAAGACTGTCTAGTAGAATAAAGCTTAGACTTTTTATTCTTTTCCCAAATTCTATCTATTAAATTTTCTATAATTTTAGCAAAATCAGCTATTGCTTTATTTACTTCAGAAATCATCGGCTTTGGCGAAAGTATTGATTCCTTTCTGTTATTAGAAAAAGCAGAAGCTACATCAATAAAACCTAACCCCCCTAAAATACTTTTTTCTAATGAAGTAATAACAGCAGGAGAAAATAATTTTTCTATATCAGGAACTATATGTTCCCAATTTTCATCAAAAGGAACAACCCGCACAGGACTCTTTTGCTTTGCAGAAGTTGTTTTTAATTCTGTAAGCATTGTTTGAATTTGCTCTTTAATTTTCTTTAAATCTTCATCCTGTTCATGCTTACCTTCTATAGCCATTCTTTCAGAACCCCGCTTTATCAAATTAACTAAAGGAATAATTTGAGACAAAAGCTCACCTTGTTTTCCTTTAAGAACATCCATTAATTTAGCATTTTTATAAACTCCTCTTTTTACAATAAAAGGAATAGGATATTTTTCATAAATTCTACCAAAAGGTTTAGTTATAATACAATTATCAGGAGATAAAATAAGATTTTTATTTTTGGCTTTGCCTATCCTATAATCATAATCTATTAATCTTATAGCATCTCCTTCTTTTTTATCCGCATAAACCGCACCACCATTAACAAAAAATAATTTAGTAGGAAAACTTATACCATCTATTTCTTCCCAATCAACAATTTTTAATATAGGAAAAGAAGCACCAGCCCAACGCTCTTTAAAATATTCTTCAGCTAAAGCTTTAATTCCTTTTGGAACTTGACCATTATAACTTCTATTAATATTAAGTAACCATTTTTCATATTTTTTATTTAAATTATCATTTTCAGTTTCTATCTGATATTCTACATTGGCAGAAGAAATCATAAAATCAATTAACGTAGTTATCAATCCAGAACTATCAGAATTTAAAAGCTGTTTAATAGCTTGATATTGTTCATGAAATTCTGTTGGCACTGTAATTGTATTTCCTGAAGCTAATAAATTTAATATAAGATTTACATAAGCTCCATCAACAGGATTTGAAAAATAACTCATATTTTTCCCCTATCTTTTACTTTAATTTAAGCAAAGATTTTAATTTTTTAACTTCTGATTTTAATTTTTCAATCTCTTGCTCAAGAGTTAATTTTTTTACTTTGTCTTTTTTTAATAATTTTTTAATCATAATAATCCTTTAATTTAATCCCACCAATATTCTACACTGTGTACTTCTAATAATTTTTCATTAGCAGTTGTCAATTTATATTTTATTTGAGTTCCATTAGGTTGGGAACTCACATCTGCATCAACACTAATAATTTTTTTAGCATTATCAATAGTGTTTAATTCAGCTAAAGTTGTTTTTGTCCAAGTAACTCCATTATCCCTAGATAAATAAAAATTTAAATCAGTGTTTAAAATAATAGGGTCAACAGGTTTATATACTATTAAACCTTTAAAAGAATCAGGAGTCAAAGTAGCAGAGGAAGATTTAGATTGTAAAACAATATTTTGAATTCCTGGAATTTTACCAACTTTAAAATAATAACTGCCTGCTGCCATTGCAGCAGTTAAAATGTAACCACTAAAATTTAATGAAAGTTGAGTATAATTACGATTAACATCTCCGTCGGGTCTAGTTTCAGTCCAAGTATTTCCTTGGTCAGAAGAAACAAGTAAACGGTCATTTTGATTGTTATAAGCCATATACATTCCATTACCACTTACTGCTACAGTTTTATAATGAGTAGAACCATAACTATTAATACTAAACCAAGAAACTCCAAAATCAAGAGAACCCCAAACCTGCCTACCAGAAACTATCAAAGTTTGACCAGAAAAATCTATATCTATATCAGTAAAATTATATGATTGTCCCGTAATCTTCTCAGTCCAAGTAGCTCCGTAATCAGAAGAAATAAATAAATGAGTAAGATTTATTATAATTATTTTATCACCTACAGAATTCATTTTAAGCTTTGCACTAGTATCTATATCTCCAAAAGGTTTAGTTTCAATCCAATTAACTCCTCCATCTACCGACCTATAAATTCTACCTCCAACTTCAGAAGCTATTAAGTAATTACCATCCGAAGAAATAGCAGCACTTTTCCAATTAGAATCAACATCACCTTTTGGCTGTACTTCAGTCCAATTAACTCCAAAATCCGAAGAAATAAAAAGTCGAGTTCCTGCCACTATTAACTTAGACCCATCTTTTGAAAATATTCCCCAATTCCAATGAGGAGTACCTGATACTGTAGGAGATATATCGGTCCAAGTAGTTCCGTAATCAGAAGAAAGATAAATATATGTATAGTCAGTAGAATTTCTAACAATTTTATTGCCTAAATTATCAACATTAGCAAAAAAACCTGATACAGCAGAACCCCAAAGATATTCAAAACCTGTTAAATTTTTATAAAGTTTATTAACCCCATCATATTCATAACCAGAAGAATTTGGTAAATCTACCCCATCTTCATCTTCAAATTCATCAACTACCCCATTTACCATATTAAATTTTGATAAAGCCCCTGCTTTAGCAATATAATAAGAATTGAGAAAAATATTTTGGTCTATAGTATCTTTATATGCTAATAATGACTTTAATTCTGAAGCAGTAACTTCATTTACTCCATCATTCAATTTAGAATCAGTATTTTGAGTATGTTTCTTAGCAACTGCATCATCTATATCAACTACAGAAGAATTAGGTTTATCATCTATAGCAGCCCAAGCAATATTAAAAATATCTCCCTGGTCTTGCCAAGCAGTTCCATCCCAAATATACAAATGATGATTATCATTAGTTATCCTAGCATCATGGGTTACATTCCCACTTGAAGGTAAACTTGCTGAATCAGCTACTCCTTCTTTAAAATTTAAACCTGCTGCAATAGTTGCAATATACGAATCACTAAGTACTCTCTGAAATTTTTTTGTAAAAGGATTTCTAATAAGTTTATATTTTGACATTATTTATTTCTCCTTAAAGTTCATTTATATTTTTATAATCTAAACTAACCCTATTAGAAATAGCAGAAGATAAATCAAATCCACCGTTAGCATATTTAAATTCTTCTGTAGATATATTTTCTCTTGTTACCAAAACTAAACCAGTAATATGTACATCAAAAAAATAATTATATCCTCCATCTTCTTCTATTATTTTATGGGTAAAAAATTGATTACTGTTACCTAAAAAATTTTTTAATTTGCTCATTTTAATACTCCTATTTTTGGCATATTCTTATTTCAATATTATTTATGAATTCTGGTGAATCTATGTAATTTCTTTCACATTCGCCATAATGCAAATAAATTCTTTTGTTTCCTATAAATCGTGTAAAACCACTATATTTAGTAATTGGTTTATGACAAACTGCACATAATTTTTTTTGAACTTTTTCAACAGTTTTTTGCATTTTTTAAACTCCAATCGGCCAAGTATCCCATCGTTGGGAAGTGATGGGACTGTCAGAATTAAAATCTACCTTAAATTCAGCTATTGCAAAAGTTTGCAAACTCTGAAAATAATGGTCTTGGCCTGAAGCCAATTTAGTATCATAAGCCCATCTACTAGATTTCTTAACCCCTATCATATTATCAAATTCTTTATCAAATTTATAATCATTTCTAGGAATTTCAAATCTATAATTATAAAATAAATACCTTAATCTTCTTATTGACCAATCAACTACCCATTCTTCTTTATAAACTACAGCACCATTTTTTGTTACTATATTACCTTCTTTATCCCTCTCTATACCTACTGCCATTTTTTCATTAAAATTTACTTCTATAAATCTATCTTTAAAATTTGGATATTCTTTTTTAAGATTTCTAAAAATCTCACGGCCACCTGGCGAAGTGGCATCAATGGCTACTATGTTAGGAAGTAAAACATCAATTAAATATTTAAAAACTTCCTCTTTTTCTTCCTGTTTAAGGCGATATAAAGTTATATTATAAGCAAGACAATATTTATTTTGGGGCTGATTTTCTATTTCAAAAATAACAGTTATTTCAGTGGGGGCAGAATAATTTCCATCACCACCCCAATCAGCACCAATCCAAGTTCTAACTGCATTTTTCCATTTCTCAATAACTAAACGGTCTTTAAAATTAAAAAAATTATTTTTATCTATTTCAAATCGTTGTATTTTTCTATTTACATAATTATTTCTTACTCGGTCCATATCAAAAAGACCTTCTAAATCTCCAACTATTTCTGCAAGGATATGGATTCTGAACCCTAGTGCCCCTTCACCGTCATAGTCTTGTATGGCCTGAGCTTTCATTTCTGCATCCCATTCAGGAACTACATATTTAGGAATATTAGTAAGCCACTGTTTCCCTGTTCTTTTCCAAGAATCATAAATTCTACCCGCAGGAGAATTTTTAGAGAAGGAAGTAATACCAGCAAATCTTTCAATACAATTATGAACTAAAAAACCATTAGCTATAAAATTGTGAGTTTTTGTAGTCAAATCCCAAACTTTTACTTTTTCTTTAAATCCTTTAATCTGAATTTCTTTTTTATGAAAAACAGGCCTTGGAATATTTAATATATTCTTTATATATTTTTGAGATTTTTTACTAGAATTATAAAACGGAATTGAATATTTTGAAAGTTCTATAAAATAAACAATTTGACCATTTTTTAACGCTTTCCTATAATTATAATAAACATTTAATTTTTGTAAAATCTTTAATAACAACTGTATTTTATTATAATTTCTTTTGTTCTGTGTCAAAGCAAAAGAATTGCCGTTGTTTAAATATCCATCGCCAACAATAAAACCACAAATAAATCCTTGTTGAATATCTTTATTTTTTTCTAAATCTTTATATATTTTTAACAAAAAATCATTATACTTTCTTTTTATATTAAATACATGCAAAACAGAACCATTATTAAACTGTGAATTATCTTTAAGAGTTTCTTGATAATCTAACCCAAAATAATTTAAAATAAACCTAAAAAATTCTAATTCAGTGGCTTCTGCTTGATATAATTTAAATTGATGTAATATTCTTTTCTTCTTCCCTTTTAAAATAATATGACTTCCATCACTTTCAATTAAACCCAACAATATTCCTTTATAATAATCTATCGTATTATTATAATAAGTAAAAAAAGGAGCATAATTTTTTGTCAATAAAAAACTACCAGCTTGTCTCCATCTATAACATTTATCCCCCTCTGTAGTAGTTTTTAAACGATGGTCAGGAGTTAACCATAAATTATTTTCTTGATTATTAATATTAATAACATCTTTATAGCCTGTAGTAAATTTATTAGTTACTTCTGTTTTAACTAAACAATTCTTAATTTCATCAAACCCTATCACTTTATCCCCAATTTCTATATCTTCTATATTTTTAACAGAAAAATCAGACATTAATATTTTAGACTCTTCAGCTATACAACCATAATCACTTTTCGCTTGTGAACGCTTCTTCAAAACTGTTTCAGTTTCATATTCATGTTCATCTATAACATGCTTCTGAGCATGAAATTTTTCGAAGCTGGAAGCAGGGTTAGAACTTGATAAACCCCAACCAATACCTTCTAATTTATGACCCAATTTAGTATAAATTTTATAAGGTTGTCTAGTTTTTTTACTTAAATTAAATAATCTAAAAAAAGAATGGCGTTCCATTATATCAAGATAGGGTTCTAAAATATACTGAACATGGTCCTTATCAAAAGAACTAAATACTGTAGTCCAACTTTTAAAATTAAAAATAGTGTCAAAGAGCAAATCTTGCAATAAAGCTACGAGTGT
>Ga0164318_10001413_pt1 | contig 21319 bp, 13 predicted proteins | sample GuaBasSedimGuay9_FD_113734 | JGI IMG/M metagenome (GOLD analysis project Ga0164318, IMG submission 113734) | Subseafloor sediment microbial communities from Guaymas Basin, Gulf of California, Mexico - Guay9, Core 4571-4, 0-3 cm | ecosystem: Environmental > Aquatic > Marine > Hydrothermal vents... | reverse complement strand
GCCGATCCATCCCGCCTGGCTGCGTTGCTCGTCGGTTAAATAGCTTGCTATTCGCCCTCCTCGCGCCTTGCCATGCGGGCGCCTCGACTCCTGAAAATGTAAAGTTATTTCTTCGCGAACCCTTACCGTGTCGGCATATCTCCTTTCACAGTCAATCATGCTTGGTATTCTGCCTGCCTGATCTTTTGCATCGATCGTGGCTCCTGCGCCAAGAAGCATGCTGATTATCCTGACAGAGTCCTTAAAGGCGGCTTTGTGAATTGGAGTTCTGCTAAACTTGTCCGATACTTTCCTGATCAGCCGACTCGCGCAGTACGGACCCGTTTGCTGCGTGGGGGGGAAGCTGTGAGGCCTCCCTATCCCGATAGCCTCTGAGCATTCAGGCCACCCGTTTAATGCGGTTTCGGTCAATTCTTTTAGATCATCATCTTCAGAATAAATTTTAGAATATAACTCGGCGGATTTTCTAAGACTTTTAAGTTCCATTTCTTTCTTAAAATGTTCTATGGCCGCGCGCAGCATAGAGCTTTTATTCTTAAATCCATAGGCTTTAAAATTATTCAAAAACTGTGATTGCGTTTCTTCAATGCTGAATTTTGCCTGTAACACATAACCTCCTTTTAGACACCCAATGTGGAACTCAATTTACAGGCCTATTATAGGGACCAATATATTAAAAATCAATGAAATGATTTGATCTAATGGGAAAAGGCTAACATCCGGAGTGCCCTGCAAGGTTTCCTGGATAATGGGCACATATAGGGGCCGTTTGTACAGAGCATTCACAACTCTAAATCGATGTCATCTATATCCTGTTTCCCGCCTGCACATGATTGATGAGCTTATCGAAATCCTGCTTTACGTCCCGTTTGAGGTGCCATTCAATATCTCATGCCACACGCTTCGTCATAGCACGGCCTTCCATCTGAATGATAATAATGTTGATATCCTGGTAATACAAAGCATCCTCGGTCATTCTTCAACGCGCAGCGCCGAACCCTATATCCACCCGTCTCAAGACAGTATCCGCAGGGCAATGGAGAAACTTCCAGGTATTAAACCTGTCAAGGAACTGTTACGAAAATGAGGACTTAATTTGCGATTTCAAAAACCGTTTAGACCGAAAAGAGAATAGTATCCTTTCTATGTCTACTAATATTTATTTTATTGTTAACCGTTTTCTAAAACGGAAAGAGAATAGTATTCTTAATTTTCTTCTACTATTTTTATTGATAATTATTTTTCTTGAAATGCCCGAAGTATTAATGCAGACTGTTTAAAAATAATTTCTTATGGTTATGTTTTATTAGAAAACGCCAATCTAATTGCGCCAAACTTTGCATCTTACTGCGGGGTTCGAGGGGTGAGTCAGGTGACTGGCGCTTCTACCCAATCATGCTGAAGAGTACTTTGGGGTATGCAGAATTAGGTGGATTACGTGCTGAAAATTATCGACGGATGAAGAGGTACAGACAATAATACCGTGCCTGTTGCTCGAGGGTTAGAGAAGAGGATAGTTCTATAAAACAAGGGAAAAAGGAGGTACACAATGAATCAACCAATTCAAATCATGCCGTGCCTAGATATGCAGAACGGACGCGTCGTCAAGGGCATCCACTTCGTGGACATTCAAGACGCTGGTGATCCGGTCGAATGTGCACGAGCGTATTGTGACGCTGGCGCAGACGAACTGGCGCTTCTGGATATCACAGCCACTGTGGAAGGTAGAGCAACCTTGCTCGACGTAGTCAAACGCGTCGCCGCGGTCACAACAGTGCCATTTACCGTTGGCGGCGGGATTTCTGATACGAAATCGGCCGAACTGGTGCTAAGCGCGGGCGCAAATAAGGTATCGACCAGCAGCGCCGCCTTTCGGAAGCCTGAACTGATTGCAGAAATGGTAAAAGCGCTGGGTGCCGAAAAGGTTACGGTGGCCATCGACGTGGATCAGAACGAGGCGTTGCCCTCAGGCTATGAAGTCTATATTGATGGGGGACGGACAGCTACTGGGGCAGACGCGATCGAATGGGCAAAGCGTGTTGACGGATACGGTGTTCCGGTTATTCTGCCTACCAGCAAAGCGGGCGACGGTGTGCAGACCGGTTATGATCTGCCGGTGATCAGAGCGATTAAAGAAGCGGTCTCGGCTGACGTGGTGGCCTCCGGTGGCGCAGGGAAATTGGAACATTTCTATCAGGCAGTCCAAGCGGGTGCTACAATCTTGCTTGCCGCTTCGGTATTCCATTTTGGGATAATTGGAATTGGCGAGCTGAAGGACTACCTTCGGGGCCGAGGCGTCACTATTCGCTGAAGCTTTTAGGACAACGAGCAATGAGGGTCTCGTAAGAAGTCCGATTAGTCAGCTTTACGAATTTAACTGGTTCTCGCTTTTTCACTACTGACACCTGAAACCTGAGTGCCAGTGCCCAATTTTCATGCAATCCCTTGAAAATTAAGGAGTCACGATTATTTTTCCAAGCTTAATGACGAGGTCTGGAACTTGAATGTTCGGTTGCGATTTTGAAGCATTCTTGATATGGTCCATTTAAGCCCTTTCTTTTTGATATTATTATGAGTTTTTGTCGAATCCATTATAAATCGAAAGATTGGGCTTTTCAACCTTTTTCTTCATTATTTCAGGTTGTTAAACCATATATTTGCTCCTAATATAAATCCAGAAAGTTAAGATGTTAAGAAAAACCAAAACCGTTTGTTTGTCCGCGTTGTGTTGTATGGCCCTTGTCCTGGTTCTTTTCCAGGCGTCTGCTAAGTGCTACGGCTTTGACATCGAGATTGATATTTCACCGAATGTCCTCAATATTCAGAGTGAAAACACTGTTTTCACTGTTCATACCGACATCGCCTACAGTATAGTGGTTGGAGAGACTGTATTTCTCAACGGTGTTGCAATCGATTGGTGGAAATCTGATGATCGGGGTAACTTTGTTGCCAAGTTCGTGTCAGATGAAGTAAAGATCCGGGTCCATAAGGGATTTAGTTTGCCGGCATTTAACTATTTACGGACTACTGGAGTATTGGAATGGTGGAGTAATGGAAAAACTTTTTTTTCATCGCTCTCAGAAAACAGATCCCTGGAAAAAATCTGAAAGTTTAAAGCTCTTTTTTTAAATCAACAATACAACACTCCAGTACTCCATTACTCCGGTTGATTTATACGGGCAGAGACATAGAACTCTGGCCTGGCCCAGCCTCCGGCCCATAGGGCCTACGGCCCGGCGGGAGGACCAGGTTTTTTAGAACCCAATAAAAACATTGGACGGACTGATCATAGGAGACTATAATACATTGACATTAAATGGGTTCACCACCGGTGGAGAGGCATTTATTGGAACGTAGGAGATCCTGGTGATAGCTAACATCCCATTTTCACTTTCCTTTTAAATTTTGCCGGAGCAGCATGACCCGATATTTTGAGATGCGTGAACCATCTTCCGTTGTCATTTGTAAGTTCCAATGGATTTATGGAAAGGGGAGATTAAGATTCCCCGGAGAAATCCAATGTTATATTCCCGTTATAGTGGGTTTGATTTTAAGTGTTTGCCCGTCCGTGGATATGGATACGGCACCGTTGCGGGCGGTGCCAAGTATTCGGCATCCCTTCTCTTTGTACCTTTTTAAAACTGACGGGTGTGGAAATCCAAATCTGCTTTTCCATCCGGATGAAATAATGATTACTTCAGGATTGACTTTTTCTATGAACGTCTCACTACTCGATGTTTTGCTGCCGTGGTGCGGTGCTAAAAGGACGGTGCTTTTGAGTTTGTCACCGGCAATTGCAACCAATTCATATTCCGCCCGGGTCTCGATATCCCCGGGAAAGAGGAAGGACTCTTCTCCGAAAGATGCTTTCAGGGTCAGGGAATTATTGTTTAAATTACGCCAAGTTTCCTTTTTTCTTCTCTTAATGAAATCCACCTGAGGATAAAATATATCAATACATACGTTGTTAATGTGGTGGATACCGGCTATTTCTTTGTATTCGGGCATATGAATTTTGTTTTTTTTAATTATTTCCATGAATTTTTTATACCCAAAAGTATTTGCCGCTTCATTATTTGTCCATACGTTTTTTACATTAAAATGTTCGGCAATGTATATGAGTCCGTTTAAGTGATCACTGTTAGGATGGGAAAGAACAAGAGTGTCAACAGTTTTAATTTTTTTTCGCCATAAAAACGGGGCAATAATCCTGCCCCCTATATCAAAAACGCTGGTATCAGAAAACCCCCCGCCATCGATTAGAATGTTGTATCCTTCCGGAAGTTCCATAAGGGCCGCATTGCCATGCCCAACGTCTATCATTGTTACCCTGAAATCATCATGCCAGAACCGGTTATTCAACCAAAAACAGGCATCGGCGCCCAAAGCGGTAATAACCAGCAAAACAAAAATTGCCGCCGGTTTTTGTATAAAACTTTTGTCCGGCGCGTTGTCTTCTTGTCCCGGATTGTTATCTTGTTCTGACGATGTTTTTGATGAAATATATTTCAGGTTTAAAACAGCCCAAAACATGACATAAAAACAGCCAATCTCAACATAGTTTGGTGTTACGGTTTTTACAGCAGCAAAAGGCAATACAGCAAAAATGTTTATAATATTAAGGACATGTGTTAAAACAAAAGCACCAGCTTTGAGGCACCCTAAAGCTACTGAAACAGTCAGCGGATATAAAAACACGGCCAGCAATCCCAGAGGAACCACTACAAAACCGATCAGGGGAACAACAATAAAGTTTGCAAGAAGTCCTACTATCGAAATCTGGTTAAAGTAAAACATGGCAAGGGGCATGGTGCCAAGGATAGCAAAGGAAGAAGCCATGAAAAAGTAAAACAGTTTCGTTGCAACTTTGAAACTTATCGGCTTCTTAATCCCTTCGGATTCAGATACCCATGGGAATTGTACTCTTGAAAAACCATATATTATTGCAAGAACAGCTGTAAATGAAAGCTGAAATGAAATTGAAAATAGTGACGGAGGATGAACAATAAGAATGAGTATTGCAGCAACTGCCAGTGTATTTATGGGGTCATGTTCCCTTTCAAACAAAAATGTCATTAAAAACACGGTAACCATAATGACCGCTCTTTGGGTGGAAGGAGACATCCCTGAAAGCATACCGTATACAAATACAGGAATGACAGATAAAATTACGGCCCCCTTTTTAGTCCATGCATGCCTCAGTAAAAGTTTAATATGAGAAAGGAGATACTTGAAAAATAAAAATGCAGCGCTCGCCACAATGCCGATATGAAGTCCTGAAATGGCCAGAAGATGCCCGATCCCTGCCCGGTTAAATGCTTCTTTTAATTCTTTGGAAATTAAGTTTCTGTCCCCGACGATTAATGCTTTTAATACGCCCTGCTCGGTTCCCTGCCCGGTTTGGTCGATGAGATCAGAAATTTTCCTGCGTGCATTCCTTATAATCATGATGATCCCTGTTTCTGAATTTCTTTTGAGCAGGGTAAGCTTTTGTGCCGGAACATAGGCAGTTCCATAAACTTTCCTAAAAGCCATATATTTCTTATAATCAAATCCTCCGGGGTTATTGAAATTTCTGATCGATTTCATCCTGCCGGAAAAAACAACCCGGTCTCCCATAGAGAGCTTAAAACAAGGCCCCGAGACGGTTACACGAATCTTTCCGGTCACAGGAAAAGACTTCTTATTCCACTCAAGAGCCTCTGTGCACAGAACGAATTTTTTTCGATTTGGATATGTTGCAACCGGTGTATCAATAACACCGGTAATTTTCCATGGATGAGTATCAAAATGATGTATTACATGGTTTGGAGGAAAATTTGGCACAACCCATGATTGTATGGAGAGGTATCCCAGGGTAAAAGAAAGAATTAGGGGAAGAAAAACAACAGTTCTGTTTCTGTATATGGAATTAAGAATCCAGAATATAAATACGCAAGTTGTAAGATAAGCAAAGGCAGCATGCCCCGGAAACCGAGAGCCTGCAGCGATGCCCAATATCATCGATAACAGCAAAGGAACAACAGGTCGGAAGTAAATATTGTCTGTCATGAAACATTTTAGCTTGGGCGATTTCACCGGTCGTCATTATCACCTATGATCAGGTTTTGGGCGGTCATTTCCACGGGTATATCCAGTCCAAGCAAATACAGAACTGTCGGGGCGATATCCGAAAGCTTACCACGATCAATAAGCTGCTTCTCCGGTGAATCGTCGGCCACATAGATTACCTCGACAGGATTGAGGGTATGGCTGGTCTTGATCATTGACGTCTGATGATCGATCATTTCCTCGGAGTTCCCGTGGTCGGCGGTAATAAGGATATGCGCATCAATCTCAAGGAGATCATCGACAATCTTACCCACGCACTCGTCCACGATTTCGATGGCTTTAATCGCGGCATTCATATCCCCGGTATGGCCAACCATGTCACCGTTAGCGTAGTTTACCACAATGAACCCGTAAGGATTGTTCCGGAGGCGGCTTAAAAGTTCTTCTGTCACATGGTATGCCTCCATCTCCGGGTGACTGGCAAAGGTTGCCGGGTCAAAGCGGCTCGGAACTTCAACCTGGTCTTCGTTTCGGTATGGCGTTGTTGCTTTACCGTTAAAAAAGCTGGTGACGTGGCGGAACTTTTGCGTCTCGGCAATGCGCAGTTGACGCATGCCGGCATTGGAGATGACCTCGCCAAGCAGGTTCTCCATACCCCCGCCTTTGTCCATGGCCCCTATCATATAATCTGTAAACTCGTCCCAATAACGGGTCAACCCCACGTAAGTTACCGCCCGTTTTGTCTTGAGTTTGCCCGGATAATTTGGATCCACAAATGCCATAGAAAGCTGGATGGCACGATCCTGGCGGTAATTCGTGTGCAAAATAGAATCGCCGTCCCTGACACCGTCATAATCACCGATCACATAGCAAGGAATATATTCGTCAAACATTTCAACATCGTCCGGAGTTTTGTCCTCGTAATATGACTCTTTGACCGCTGTTTCTGCGTCGGTGGATTTGCGACCTTCGCCGTCAACAATACAATGATAGGCCCTGTCGGTAAGTTTCCAGTTCCTGGAACGGTCCATGCTATAGTACCGGCCCATTACCGTACCAATGGTGCAGCCGCCAACCTCCTCCATCACAATTTTAAGTTTTGCCAGGTATCCCATACAACTGCGGGGCGGGGTATCGCGTCCGTCTAAAAAAGGATGGATGATAATTGGGCCCCCGGGATATTCTTGCCGCGCCCGGCGCATAATTTTGAAGAGATGTTCCTGATGGGCGTGCACCCCTTCATCCTGCAAAAGGCCAAAGAGGTGAAGACGGCTCTTGTGCTCCTTCCAATTGGCAATGAGCTTCTTCCAGTACTCTACTTCAAAAAGTTCACCAGTGCGCAACCCGTCATCGATGCGCTTAAGTTCCTGGATGACTATTCGTCCGGCCCCCATGTTGAGGTGACCCACTTCGGATGAACCCTGATAGCCGTCCGGGAGTCCCACAGGTTCACCCGCACATTCCAGAAGTGTCCACGGATAGTTGTCTTTGTATCTGTCTATATTCGGGGTTTTGGCCGCAATAACGGCGTTGCCTTCCTTGTTTTCGCTATACCCCCACCCATCACGAATGATTAGACATACTGGTCGCATGGTTGCCTCTCTTTTCAGATTTGGTAACGCTTTTGTTTTGTTAAACAGAGCTATTTTAATAAAGCGGAATGAATGATCAGCAACGAAATCGTACACTGTTTGAATGCATTAGGGATCGTTGCGAAAGGACAGCGCCTTTTCTTATTCGCACTTAAAAGATAAAAAATTTGATCCACCTAATCCATTTATTTTAACTATTTACCCCCTGTTCTTTCGTTACGAGCCCTTATGCATGAGTTTGTACGATGCAGTTGCTGATTATTCATGGAGCAGTTGAATTAAAAAAACTCACCGGCCCTCATTTTTATAAAACCAAACGGTTATCCAATTTATGCTTTTACCCGTTTAATGGCGGCTCCAAGTTTTGCAAATTTTTTCTCGATCGATTCATATCCGCGATCCAGGTGGTACACACGATGAATTTCGGAAGTGCCCACAGCCGCCAGACCGGCCAGAATCAGTGAAGCGCTGGCCCTCAAATCCGTAGCCATCACCGGTGCACCCAAAAGGCCCGGAACTCCAGTGATCATTGCGGTATTTCCCGATATCTTAATATCAGCCCCCATTCGTTTGAGCTCGCTGACATGGATAAATCGGTTCTCGAAAATGGTTTCAGAAATAATACTAAACCCTTTTGCAACAGACATTAATACCATAAACTGAGCCTGCATGTCAGTAGGAAATCCAGGGTAAGGCAGAGTTTTTAGATCAACACTTGCAATTTCATCAGATCCCTTAACCCGTATACTTTTATCCTCAATGGTTACTTGGGCGCCGCTAAGCTTCAGCTTGTGGATAACTGCTTCAAGATGGTCCGGTTCACAATTTAAAATAGTTACATCTCCTCGAGTCAGGGCTGCCGAAACCATAAAGGTGCCAGCTTCTATTCGATCGGGTATTATGGAAACGGATACCGGTTTCAAGGTAGAGACCCCTTCTATAGTAATCACCGATGTGCCGGCCCCTTTTATCTTTGCACCCATTTTTATCAAAACATTGGCAAGTGAAACCACTTCCGGCTCACGGGCCACATTTCGCAGCACAGTAACCCCTTCGGCCAGAACAGCCGCCATCATAAGATTTTCTGTACCGGTTACAGTAGGTATGTCCAGATAAATTTCGTTCCCTTTAAGATGGTCGGCGGATGCTTCCACGTATCCGTGTTTTAATTCAATCACAGCGCCCAGTTGGGCAAGTCCTTTTAAATGCAGATTGATAGGGCGTGCGCCGATGGCACATCCTCCCGGCAGAGATACCCTGGCCTTTTTAAGCCTTGCTAAAAGCGGGCCGAGAACCAGAATAGAGGCCCTCATTTTCCTGACCAGATCATAGGACGCCTCGTGATTGCACATACCACCGCCGTTTATTTTAACAATATCTCCATCTGATTCTATTCCGGCTCCAAGATTCGAAAGCAACAGTTTTGTGCTTTGTATGTCTTTGAGGTTCGGGACGTTGGAATAGGTATTCCATCCATTCGTAAGTAATGAAGAAATAAGTATTGGAAGAGCGGCATTTTTCGCACCACTTATCCGAACTCCTCCTTTTAAAGCACGTCCCCCTTGAATTACGATTTTATCCATATAAATCCCATACAAACAAAAAAGCGCTTCCCCGGTTTCATGATGAGGTAAGCGCTTTTAACCTTGAAAAATTTTGGCATCTTAATGGTGATACTTGTCATTCCCCCTGCATGCATCGATGGCGGCTTTGATAATACAGTAGGTCATTCCAATGCCCAAAATGGTGAGTGCGTACCAGAGGCCACCCATGAAAACCACATGGCCCATATCCCAAATCCATTCAAAACTAAATGGAAACATAACTATTCCTCCTAACCTTTTTAGGCCTCAACCGGCTTTAATTCCTTTTCTAAATCAACTGGTGGTTCAACTACTTCCTCTTCCTCAGCCGGCAACGTTTTTATGGGATTCAGTTCCGGCTCATTGGGAAATACCGGTAGATAACGGTATGAAATTGCGATGAGAATAATACCGTATGCCACGGGAAGAATGGTTGTTGCAATTTCCTGCCAGCTCGGGAAATACAGAACCCAGTTTTCAAATGTAAGAACCGGTATGGCCATAATCTGCAATACCATAACCCAGCGATTGATGCAAACCCCGGTAACTGCCAGGATAACAGCAATCCAGAGGGCCGTAGAATTTTTACGCCCTTTTTTGGTAATTAAAATAAATGCCGGAATAAAGCCGCAAATCGCGATTTCCAAAATTAAAATCCAGATCCCGTAAAAGGAGTTATTAGAATAGAAAAACTCAAGGCTAAACCCCTGGGAGGGCGCGGTTACCGTAGCCCAGTACCAGGTATCCACGGTCTTGGCAATAATGTAAGTCAGAATCATCCACCCTGAAATTTTGGCTAAAAGTTCTATAGCGCTATCCTTAACCAGCTTTTTTCGGGTAACGGTTTCGGTCATTTTGGTAATTAGAATGGTAAAACACGGCCCACATGCTGCCGCCGACCAGGTAAAGAGAAAAAAGGTCCATGGCCAGATAAAAAGTCCTTCACGATAGGCAAACGGACGCCCGTACAAAACACCGGCAACACCGCCCAGAGATCCCTGATGGAAAAAGGAAAGAAATGCCCCGGTTGCTGCAAATACCGCCATTATTTCGTGCATATTATGACCGAGATGATGAAAAAATGGCACCTTGTCAATCTGGCGGTTTTCAAGAATAAGCGGAATATATTCGATGGTCAGAACCCCGAAGTAGCAGGAAAGGCAAAATGCCACTTCGGTAAGCATGGAATGAACATTGGCATGCCAGAAAATAAACCATCCCCGCAACGGTTGTCCGATGTCTATGGCCAAGATCAGCAACGCCGAACTGTAGCATATGAAACCTATCAGAACCGCATAATTAATGATATTTTTCAGATCATCCTTGCCAAAGATATATCTGAGCAAACCGGTAAAAAAGGCGCCGCCGCCCACTGCTATCACCGCAAGATCGGCCCAAATCCACAATGCAAACCCGTAGAAATCATTCATATTGGTCTGGTTAAGGCCCTTGAACCAGCAAAGCAGCATGGCGTAAACGCCCCATAACAGAACAGCGCCCACTATGGCAATAAACAAAATAAATTGCGGAAACGGGCAGCGTTTAACTCCCTTGGGTATTAATGCAGAATCCATACGTTATGTACTCCTTGATATATCATTTTTACTTTTTAACCATGACGGTCTCATAAAAAGTCCAACTTCTGCGTTGTGCTACATTTCGTAATCATTCAACGTACAAAAAGTACGCCTCACGATTACAAAATTTGCACGCCTTGAATTTGAACTTTTTACGAAACCATCTAAATCAGACTTATTACGAAACTATCAACTATGGTGTACAGTCTTTTTAAGTTTACTCTCATTTTTAAGATAATTATCACCAGCCCGTCTGACCCACTCTCGGCTTGAAAGATAGTATACCTTGGGGTTGGTCCCCAGTTTTTCCAGTAATCGGAATGCATTGGGATTGGTCGGCCGACCGTGGTGTTTGGGATCAGGTTTGACCATCCGGTGCACGGCATGATTCGGATTATTCAGATCACCGAACGTAATGGCACCGGCAGGACATGCTTGGGTGCAAGCCGTTTGATATTCATCCTCTCTGAGATCGCGCCTTCCTTCCTTGAATGCCTTTTCCTTTGCCAGCTGGTACCTGTGAAAGCAAAAGCTACATTTTTCAACAACGCCTCTCATACGGGGAGATACATTGGGACTTAAGTATTTTTCCATGCCATCCGGCCAGACCGGATCCCACCAGTTAAAATAACGGGCATGATACGGGCAAGAAGCCATACAGTACCGGCATCCAAAACAGCGGGTATAAATCTGGCTGACAATTCCGGTTTCAATGTTGTAATCAGTCGCAACCGCCGGGCAAACAGATACGCAGGGTGAATGCCCTTCATGTTGTCCCTCACAATGCATGCACGGTCTCGGGAGGTAGCATATATCTGTATTAGGAAACGGTTTCCCGTTGGTCAACTTGTAAACACGTAACCATGTTATGCTCAAAAGTTTGTTTGATTCATCTTTGCGAAAGGGCACGTTATTTTCAGCCATGCAGGCAACCATGCAACTACCGCAACCGGTACATTTATCCAGGTCTATAACCATTCCATACTTCTTGTGTTTCATCAGAACCTCTTTGGATTGACAATTATTGATAAAATGATGAACCAAAATATCTTCAATAGTCAATCTTCAATAGTCACTATAATCAGGCTTTGGCCAGTTTGACCCTGATTCCCCAGGCAGCATCCAAACCTGAAACAGAATCTTCAACCGGACCGATAAGTTCATTAAAGTTTATTCCCTTGCCCGCCAGGTATTCGTCATATGCCGTATGACCCAGTCCCCTGGGCAGGGCAACAAGCCCGGGCATGATACCGTCAAAAAGATGTACCTTGACTTTTGCTTGGCCCACAGGTGTGCTTAACATGGCGAGCTGGCCTTCACGCAGGCCATGCTCTCTGGCTGTTTTCGGATTAAGCTCAATAAAAACATCCGTACCTTTGAGAACTGTATCGTCAACAGATTTCATAACAAACGGCGGATCACCGATCACACCGTTGGCTAATCTGATGGAATCATAAGGTATAAGTAAAAGAGGATAATTTGTTTTGTCCCCTTCAATTTTAACTGGTTTAAATTGTGGCATGAAGCCGGTTTCTTTACATATAAATTCGAATTTGCCGGAAACTGTATCAAACGATTCTTCATGGATTTGAACAAAAAAATCAGGATAAGACCAGAATCCTTTTTCAACCATGACTTGCCACTTATAGCCCAGGGTTTCTTTAAGACAAGCATCATAACTGTCCCACACAAAAGCGTTCCCTATGGTTCCCCCCAAGGCTTTTGCTAACGAAATTATGACATCTCCGGTATGTTTGGTATTGAACAGGGGCTCAACCACCGGCTTTGAAAGGCCGATAACAGGCTTGGGCATTCCTGCAGGCGTGGGTATATCTTCATAGCGTTCAAGATAGGCATGATTCGGAAGGATCAGATCGGCGTTTTGAGCCGTTTCATCCATATAAGAAGAAAAACTTACCACAAACGGAACCTTGTCAAAAGCCTTTTTCACCGTTCTACTGTCAGGCATGGTATACAAAGGATTTGCACCGGCGACAAAAAGGGTTTTCAGGGGATATTTTTCTCCTGAGTTGACGGCCTTGGGGAGACGATTCATCAGGTACCGTGAAAATGGATATTTTTTACTTCCGGCACCATCCAGTCTATCTTTTTGCATTCCGGCCGCCGCCGTAGCATCCATTTCTATTTCAGGCCAGTTGATATAATCAGGTTCTGCAACAGCAAAAATTCCACCCTTTTTGTTGATATTACCGACAAGAGCATTTAATGCATGTACGGCCGCGCATTCATTAAGACTGCCCGGTGTGGTTCCCTGCCCACGGCCGCAAATTGCCAGAGGCTTTGAGGCACGGCCAAAGCTGCGGGCAAGAGTGATAATTGTTGTACTGTCGATCCTCGTAATTGTTGCAACGCTATCCGGACCGTATTCTCCGAGAACAAAACGCTTCCAATCCTCAAATCCCTCAGAATAATTATTAATAAACTCGGCATCGTACAATGATTCTTTGATAATTACATGGGCAATTCCCAAGGCAAGCGCCGTTTCGGTCCCGGGATTAATGGGAATCCATTTATCTGACTTGGCTGCGGTATTGGACAGGCGGGGTTCGATCTGAATCACTTTGGCGCCGGTATCCCGCCAAGCGCTGTTGGCCCTGAACATCCGTACCGGAGATCCCCATCCATCCACTATCCCGCTTCCAAAGCTTAAAATAAAGTCAGCGTTTTCAAAATCGAATCCGGGTAATGCCTGAACACCCTGCATAAGATGAAGGGTAAACTCATAAGAATCGATGATGGATGGTGTACAGATCAAATTGGGAGAACCGTAGGCAGTCAGAAACCTTTCAAATAACCGGTGCACTGTCCCACGATCTGAACCTGAAATTAAACCGACCGTGTGCGATTGACCTTTTTCTCTCAAGTCACCGAGGATTTCCGCAACCTCTGATAGGGCATCTTTCCATGAGATTTTTTCCCATCTCCCCTGGCCTCTTTTTCCCACTCTTTTCAGAGGTGTCTGGACTCTCGTGGGACCATATAGAAGTTGAAGGCCTGACAATCCCAGAATGCATAACCCACCGTTATTTACAGGATTCCCTTTCATTCCCTCTATTTTAACAGCCCGATTATCAATTTTGCGGACAGTAATACCACAACCACCGGGACAGAGGGTGCAGGCAGAATTGACATAACTGGCTTCGCCATCCTCCGGAACAGGAGTCCACGGCCACATTTGTGTCCATATGGAGCTGTCATCTATCATTTTCCATGGCAATGGGGAAAGGGCTGTGCCCGCCGCACCACCAAGTAAAAACGACAGAAAACTTCTTCTACCAATTTTCATCTATTTTACCTCTTTAGATAAAGTCAAAAACTTTGTTAGCATTCTCTTTTTAATAAAAAATATTCTGTTATTGTAACCGGTAATGGATACAAATTATTTATGACATACGAAACAAGCGTCTTTTTCCGTTTGAACACTACTTCCCTTGTCGGAAATTGATGTACCCGGAGAGACCACGTCAACAAGATGGTCGATCAGCCTGTTTGTAGGAGTTTTAATCCCTGTTCTTTCGATATTGGCAGTGTTTTTACGATGGCATTCAGCACAATCGTCCATTTTCATCCGATCCCAGGTATTCTTTTTGAAACCGCCGATGCTTTTTCCCCAGATATCACGGCTGTAGCCCGTAATCCGGTTTTCTTCATAAATTTTCAAGCGTTCTGATTCCCCAATATGTCCGTGACAGGTAACACAGTCCATTCCGGCAACTTTAACATGGGCGACATGGGAAAAGAATACACAATCAGGCTGCCGTGAATATATCAACCATGGAACCTCTCTTCCTTTAGAAACGTACTCCTCAACAAATTTGATTTCATCCGGACTTTCTCCCTGTATTTCTTCGTGGCAGTCAATGCATTGTTCAAGCTTTGGAACACCGGAATAGGTGCCGTCCTCACGAAAGAAATGGCAACTTTCACACCCGTTGTCAACTTCCGCCATATGCAACACATGGTTAAAATCGATGGGCTGTTTTTTTTTCGAATAAAGAAGCTTCGGGAAAATAATCCATCCCAAAATAAGACTTGCAAACAGTCCAATAACAAAGAACAGTATAATTGGCCCCGCAGACCGGTTATCCTGTTCTTTTTTATCTATTTCCGTTGACGATGTTGCAACTCCATCGCTGCCGGCATTTTTCGTAATTTCCTTATCATTATCATCCAAAGCACTCATAAGATCTCCGTTGTTAAAATAAACTTTTATTTCTGAATGGGGAAATAACTTGCGGCTTTGTAACTGTAAATCTACTTTTTGTCAAGGGGAAATCATTCTCGTTTTGCTTTATACTTACGCAAAAGGTTAATTATAAAAACCAAAAGCGTGGAATATAAAAGGGAAAAAAATATGTCTGTATATGATTGGTTCTGTAGCATAAAATAATCTGTTGAAATTACATATTTTCAGCCACGGAAACCGTCCTGTCGCCGAGAATATTAACATAACTTCCCATTTCATTATCGTACCAGCCGTATATTACCGCCTGCGTTATCGGGATTCTGATCGTTACATCTTTTAACAAACCTAAAATTTCTTTTTCCAATCCCGGTATTTTTTCCAGGTTAACTGTCTGATCGGCGGTACGGGTATGGGTTTCATGGCCCTCAATAACGGCGGCAGCCCTCGGCAATCCAATGATATCCCCTGAAACATTCTGTTTTTCAGAGTAGTGGAGGTATCCATAAGGATCATGGGTTGCCGCCTCCCGGTATATATCATTGAGCATCTCCCTGCTTATGGGTTCACCGGACAACTCCTCCTGTAAATTCAACACCAGTATAATCAGAGAACCTGTGGATATTGGCACTCTTACAGATTCCGCAATAAAGCCGATTTCTTCCATTTCCGGGATTACAAGTCTAAGGGCATTGGCAGCACCTGTGGTTGTGAGGATAATGTTGTTCATTATGCTCCTGTTTTTCCTCAAATCGACTGCTCCTGTTTTTGGAAGCCGGTCCAATACCTGCTGTGATCCGGTGACGGCATGTACGGTTGCCATGGAAGCAGAAAGTATTTTCTTAGGACCCAAAGAATTAACAAGGGGTTTTATCATATGAGCCAGGCAGGTGGTGGTGCAGGATGCATTGGAAATAATATTATGGCGCCTGGGGTCATAAACATTGTTATTGATACCCATCACCGTGGTTACGGCATCGCTCGGCATGGGCTTGCCTTTGTCTTTTATTTTAAAGGGCGCTGAGACAATCACTTTTTCGGCGCCGGCTTCAAGATGTCCGCGAATAGCCCCTTTTGGATGATCCGGAGGAAGGGTTGGGTCAAGAAATTGTCCGGTCGTATCCACAACAAGTTTTACGCCATATTCTCTCCAGTTTATTTCAGCCGGATTCCTATACGACCTTAAAAAATGAACTTTGACACCGTCAATCGTCATGGAGCCGCTTTTTTCATCCAGAGTGCTGATGAGCGGCTCAGCTTTTTGGCCATACAAAAAACCTCGGAGCAAACCATAGGTTGAATCTCTTTCCACATAATGAGCAATATCATCCAGTGTTGTTCCGGCTTCGCGCCCTATATTGACTATAATTTCACTAAAATATTTTCGCGCTACATGGTGCCATACAAAGAGCTTGCCGATTCTGCCAAACCCGTTTATGCCGAGTTTCAATGTACTGTCAGTTTCGGTTTTCATGCCCATACCCCCCTTTTCTAAATTGATAATTTGCGATTGAAATTTGAAGATTAAAAAATTTATGGAAAGTCAGAAAAGCGACCGTTTATCAAGCCGTCAATCTTCAATTCTTTACGTTTCTTTTATCTTTATTAAGCCTTGATAAACCGATCCTTCACGACCATCAATACTTATATTGTCCCCGGATTTAAGAACCATTTTGTTAAATTGACAGCGTTTTTCCTTTTCCTTGCAAATAAGATTGCCACATCCCACGATACACGTTTTGCCAAGCCGGTAGGCCACAACAGCAGCATGGGAGGTTACGCCGCCCCGGGCCGTTAGAAGGCCGTCCGCCGCATATATTTCCCTGATGTCATCAGGAACGGTATCATTCCTTACAAGAACTAAATATGTGTCAGGTTCTATGGTTCTCCATTCATCGATTTCTTTGAGGCTAAATACTATCCGTCCTCTCATGGCTCCCCCGCTGACCCCAATGCCATGCCCTAATAATTTATCCTCCGTAATATCTCCAAGATCAAAGGTTAAAACTTTCTTTCTTTCTCGAATGGCCATATCCCGGCACTGCAGCAGGTACAAATCTTCAATGCCGGGGCCCTCAAAAGTAAACTCCATTTCCTGAGGACTCCATCCCTCCATGTGAATCAACCTATTTGCCCATTCTTTTAGCCCCTTATAAATTTCAGGGAAATAAGTTTCAAGGGTTATATCGGTTTCTCTCATTTCAATATCCTGCTGTGTAATGGATATGGGTAGAGTACTCACAAGACCGGAAGCCACATCCTCTCCCTGATTTCCGATAGAAAAATCACCCCATAGTCTCAAGCTGTCCTCCGACCACCTGGGATTATGAGTAAAAATGACCCCGGCCCCGGATTGCCTGGAAATGTTTCCATAAACCATTTCTTGAACCGTAGCGGCCGTGCCCCAGTCATCGGATATTCCTATGATCTTACGGTATGCTCTTGCTTTGGAAGACTCCCAGGAACCGAAAACCTTTTTAATGGTTAAGTAAAGCTGTTCAAAAGGATCATCAATAACATCAATCCCTGAATTTTTTATCATACTCTTATAGGTCATTGCCACTTTCCGCATCTGCATACCGGCAAATTCTCTTTTAAACCCGATACCCGCCCTTCGTTTCATTTCGCTGATAATTGCATCAAAATCATCCCTTTCCAGGCCAAAAGCCATGCCGTAACATTGCAGAAACCGTCGATAGCTATCCCAGGCAAACCAGGCATTACCGGTACGCTTTGCAATGCCGGCTGCGATTTCTTCATTCATCCCCACATTAAGAAACGTATCCATCATTCCGGGTTGTGAAATGGACGATCCGCTTCTAATGGAAAAAAGAAGGGGATTTTTTGAGTTGCCAAAGGTTTTGCCGGTCACCTTTTCAAGATCAGCAATATGCTTCTGCAATTGTTCCCTGAAATTCTGCTTTGCCGGCGGATAACTGTCAATGATCTCTCTACATCTAAATGCTTCAGTTGTTATAATGAAACCCGGGGGTACGGGCAGGCCTAAGTTTTTCAGCCGGATCAGGTTCAACCCTTTGTTGCCCAGATAAATAATGCCGGAAACCCGCTTAGAAATGTTGTTAATAGACGTCATCGCCCATTCAGGATCATAAAGGAGAAGCTGATGGAGTTGATTCTTCGGCAGTTTATTGGATTGCTGAAAAAGGGTGTTTAAGATTCGGCTTAAAAACAGATCCAGCTGCTGAAGACCCAATGAGAAGGCGATCCGCTCCCGGAAAAAAATTTCCGAGATCCTGTGTTTCAACTTTTCATGGTCAATCGCACCGCTCTGTGGGAGGTATTTCGGCAGAATTTGATCAAAAGATATCTGAGATAAAATCCGTCCAAGATTTTCTCCATGAATATTATTAAAATAGTCATTGATGATATTTCTTACCGCCTGGGCGAATCCCTTAAAAATATCAAGGTACTGGGTAAAAGTAAAACCTCTGGCTTCCAGTGAATGGGCTAACATGTCAAGCTGGCGTTCAATTTCAACCGATGGGATTCCATCGAGCTGTAATGCTCTGAAAAACAAGTTTAATCGGTCGTAAATCTGAAAAAAGGTGGCCTTTGTTATCAGACTGAGATCAATATTTTCGACCAATTCTTCAAAAAGAACATTGACCAGAGATTCTATTCGAAAGGTAAGTCCCAGGGCGTCAAATTTCATTTCTCTGTAACTTCCGTACATGGATGGAATATCAATGGTAATATGTCTTTTTTTATAAATGTCTTCCTTGATTTCAAATGTCTGATCCGAAAGAATCATATTTTTTAATTCTTCCAGACAATCGAGCAGTCCATAAATCTTTTTATTTAAATCATACTCTTTGAGGGCATCATTCAGTCTGTTCAAACCGGGAAAAGCTTCCGACCTGAGCTGTGCAAGATAATTATCTATTTCGATAAAATCGAGGTTATATTTCTGGTTCAAAAGTTTGTAAAAGGTTATGGCAAGTTCCACCCTCTTGGAATCTTGCTCTGATGCGCCGGATACCCCTTGGACAAGACATCCTATTTCATCTTCTTTAAGTGTGACAAGTCCATCGGGTATAGGAACTCCGTTTTCCTTCAAATGTACTATTGCCAAGTGAATCCCATCGATATATGGCCCATGGGTATGGATATCTTCATAAATATTTGGTGGAACAAAAGGCCTTAAAGGACTTTTTTCTTTTGTTTCCCAAAATTTAAGGGTTGCTTCCATAAGATCGATGATCCGGTTACTGCTTTCTACATGGCTCTGCTTGCGCAGAAAATGTACAAGCGGATCTTTTCGACGGCATATTTCATCAATTTCTGTAGATATATCCCTGAGCTTTCCTTCGGCCCCGATATTGTTAAAGTATACGGGAAAAAGTCTGCAAAGCTGCTTGACCAGGTTATAAACCGGTCCGATGCCACTGTTTAATAACCGGGTAATATCCCGGGGAAAAAGGTCTATATCCTTAATAAATACCCCGCAGGCAGAAAGATGGATTATAAGATATGAAAGAAGCCGGGTTGACCACATGGGATTCAGCTCAATCAGCTCAAGCCATGTCCTTATATTGAGAATATGAGCGGTATTAAACTCTATTTGCCAGTCGTTTCCCACACCTTTGATCATGGGTGACTGAAAGCCTAAATCGATTACGTAATCGATAAAAAATTTTACAAGATCGCTGTCATCCGTTTTATAAACCCCTTTCCCCATATTTAAAATACAGTTCAATGCAGTTGCCGGGTATTTACCGGCTCTGGTCTTTAATATGGAAAAGGTTTTATGAATCAGGCTTCCGATATTCAGATTGCTCTCATGAGCAATGAGCCAGCTCAATGTTCTGTTGATTTCCCGTAACGCCTCCTCATGGATCATGGACAGTCCGGAAATATTCATTATATGGAAAAGAAAAATAAGCTTCCACCGGTTGCCCCGAACGGTTTTAGCGCTTTCATCCAGAAGACTCTGAGGTATTTTCCGGTATGCTTCTACAAACCGATCGTAAGCAGGAAGCATTAATAGTCTTTTCAGAACATCTTCCGATTCAATGTTTTTGGACTGAGCAATTTCTTCAAGTCTGCTTTTATACCGGTTGATCTGTTTGTGGGATATAATGTTAAAAATTTTCTTTAAATTTTCCCGGTTATCAATTTTATCAGCCTCTTTTTCAAACCAGGTCCAGGGGTCTTTTTCAGTGAGCCAGTATCGACAAATATGATCATAGTATTTTATGAGAAGCAAATTGACAGCCTTGCAATCTTCTTCAATTTCAGATGAATAATTCAAAAGCGCATCCGCCAGTTTCCTTATCTGATAAAAACTTTTAACAAACAAAAAGAAATCATCACCATCATAGGCTCTAATATGATTAAATGCGTCATCGATCAGCGGCTTGAATTTTTTAAAGTCGGAACCGGATTCCTTTATAATTTTTTGAATAAAAAGGAGAAAGTTATCCACAGCATCGGCCCTGACGTCCACGTCACTTTTTGATTCAATTGCGCGTATAAAAATATCCAATAAAAGATCTGTGGCTTCGGCTCCTTTTGGGTGTATCTTTAAAAGATGAAAATAATCGAGGGAATAGACCCTTGCTTCATGTACAATAAACTTCCAGTTTTTATAAGGGTGTGAAAGTTCTTTAAGCAGGGTATTCAATCCTTCCGATATGCCGTAATATTTAGACATCACCTCTTGCAGAATTGAATATTTTTCATCAATGGTAACATCGACATGGTAGTCTGCAATATTAACCTCAAGCGCTTTTGACTGTATCATCAAACTTTCCTAATAATAAAAATTTTTATTGAATAACCAGAAAATTCACCTTAAATAATCTTGATGAACTCGTAAAAAGTCCGATTTAGACGGTTTCGTAAAAAGTTCAAATTCAAGGCATGCAAATTTTGTAATCATCGGCTATCCGCCGGTCCCGTAGGGAGCGCACTTTTTGTACGTTGAATGATTGCGAAATGCAGCACAACGCAGAAGTTGGACTTTTTACGAAACCGTCAATCTTCAACTTTCAATTTTAAAGGTTACCAGATCCAGTGTTTTTTTTCAAGAGAACAAGTTGGTTGGTTTGCTCAGGGCAAACGCATTTGAATCCCAATACAAGGAGACCGCTCCACAATGGCGTGCATCTCTTTCCAATCGACAATAGTCAATAAAAAAAGCCCCTCCGAAAAAGGAGAGGCTTTTTTGCAAGTTATTTGTAAAATTAAAAATCAGAGTTCAAGCCATGAATCCGAATAAAGGGATTTTCCGAGAATTACGTTAGTCGTCTTTACATAATCCTGCATTTCCTTTGAAAGACTTGCCATATC
>Ga0164318_10001412_pt1 | contig 21319 bp, 14 predicted proteins | sample GuaBasSedimGuay9_FD_113734 | JGI IMG/M metagenome (GOLD analysis project Ga0164318, IMG submission 113734) | Subseafloor sediment microbial communities from Guaymas Basin, Gulf of California, Mexico - Guay9, Core 4571-4, 0-3 cm | ecosystem: Environmental > Aquatic > Marine > Hydrothermal vents... | reverse complement strand
GCCCCGCCGACCAGCACTATCGGCTTATGACCTGCAATCTGAAGATGCTTGAGCATCATCACACTGACCAAATGGCCGATATGTAGCGAATCAGCAGTCGGATCAATCCCGACGTAGGCCGATGTCATCTCTTTCTGAAGCTGTTCTTCCGTCCCGGGCATGATGTCATGGATCATGCTGCGCCAGGTCAACTCTTCGACAAAATTCATTTAGTACGTACCTATAATTAAGAGGCTCATGGACCTTCCTGGAGACGCTCTATCGCTTCACAGCAACCGGTCTCTTCGTTAATCGTCAACACCACTGCGCAAAGTTGCGGGTTCTTCTTCGCCACTTCCAAACGGACCGGGAGCTGAGTCAGAAAGCGTTGCAATGCGGGCTCTTTCTGATTACCAATAATGGCATCCTGACTTCCCGACATGCCGACATCAGTCAGATACCCTGTCCCACCAGCAAGAATTCGCTCATCAGCGGTCTGAACATGGGTATGAGTCCCCACCACAGCCGAGACCCGGCCATCGAGATAAAAACCCAGCGCCTGCTTCTCACTGGTCGCCTCGGCATGAAAATCGACAAATATAATCGGTGTCGTCTTCTGCAGATCGTCAATCAGAACATCTGCAGCACGAAACGGACAATCGAGATTTTTCATAAATACCCGGCCCTCAAGGTTCATGATCCCCACTTTAATCCCGGCAGCCGTCTCATAAATACCCTGACCGACACCCGGGAGTCCGGGAGGATAATTTGCCGGGCGCAATAATCGTGGCTCACGATCCAGAATCGGCATGATCTCTTTTTTGTCCCAGATATGATTTCCACTGGTCACAACATCCACCCCGGCATCAAACAACTCACGAAGAACCGATGCAGTCAAACCATATCCTGCGGCAGCATTCTCACCGTTGGCAACAACCAGATCAATCAGATGGTGGTCGATCAAATGATTAAGGTGATCGGTCAGAGTCCTTCTTCCGGCACGGCCAACAATATCCCCAATAAATAACAATCTCACAGAATGCTCCAAATAAAAATCAGGGCTCGAACCACAAATTGCTTATTCAACAAATGTGGTTCGAGCCCGGCTATATTTAAAAAAAACCTGCTTACTTTGCGTATTCGACAGCCCTGGTTTCACGAATGACATTGACCCGAATCTGGCCGGGGTAAGTCATTTCCTGCTCAATTTTGCTGGCGATATCTTTTGCCAGCACGTGAGAGTAATCATCTGAAACTTGGTCACTGGAGACCATCACCCGGATTTCACGGCCGGCCTGGATAGCAAAACAACCCGTGACCCCATTGAAAGAGGTGCCGATCTGTTCAAGTTCACGCAACCGCTTAACATAAGTCTCTAAAGTTTCCCTGCGAGCTCCAGGACGGGCACCGGAGAGGGCATCAGCAGCCTGGGTCAAAATCGCCAGAACCGTTTCCGGCTTTTCATCCTCATGGTGAGCAGCGATAGCATGGACAATCTTCGGCGATTCACCATATTTACGTGCCAGATCCCCACCATTGACGGCATGCGATCCTTCCATTTCATGACTGACCGCTTTACCGATATCGTGAAGCAACCCGGCCCTTTTGGCCTGCTTGACATTAATCCCCAGCTCAGAAGCCATCATGCCACAAAGGAAGGCGACTTCAATGGAGTGAACCAGCACATTCTGCCCGTAGGAGGTTCGATACTTGAGCATGCCCAGCAATTTGATGATTTCAGGGTGAATACCGTGCACTCCGACATCGAAGGTTGCCTGCTCACCCGCCTGACGAATCTCTTCATCAACCTCCTCTTGAGCCTTTTCAACCAGTTCTTCAATCCGCGCCGGATGGATTCGACCATCAGCAATCAGCCGTTCCAGAGAAATTCTGGCAACCTCTCTTCGTACCGGATTGAATCCAGAAATCACTACAGCTTCAGGAGTATCATCAATAATCAGATCGATCCCGGTTGCTGCCTCAATTGCACGGATGTTCCGTCCCTCCCGGCCGATGATTCGCCCTTTCATCTCATCCGATGGAAGGGGAACAACGCTGACCGTCTTCTCTGCGACAAAATCGCCAGCGTAGCGCTGAATTGCCAAAGCCATAATTTTTTTGGCTTTTTTATCAGCAACTTCATACGCCTCTTCCTCAATCTGTTTAATCCCCTTGGCGGCATCATGGCGTGCTTCGCTCAACATTGTTTCAATCAACTGCTGTTTGGCCTGCTCACCACTCATCCCGGAGATCTGTTCTAATTGTCTACGTTGTTCCGCATGCAATTTATCAATTTCTGCTGCCTTACTTTGTAACCGTTCGTTTTGCTGACGCTGTTGAGTTTCCCGAGTATTTAACTCTTCACTCTTCTTTTCGATATGGTCAGATTTACGCTCCAGGCTCTCCTCTTTCTGCTGCAGCCGGGTTTCGTGTCCCTGCAATTCTTTACGCAGTTCACGGGCTTCCTGCTCCCAATCGGTCTTCGCCTGAAGAACCACGTCTTTTGCCTGAAGGGTTGCCTCTTTGCGCAGGGCGTCAGCCTCTCTTCCGGCATCACTGACTAACTTTTCAGCCTCAACTTTGGCATTATTGACCGACGACTCAGATAGCTTCCGTCGCAAAATCATACCCAGGAAAACGCCCGCAGCTAAAGCCACCAAAACAAATATAATTGTCACAATATCAGTCTGCACGATAATATCCTCTCTTTTCAGAGTTTATGATGAACCTGCCAATTTCAAATATGGCAGGGAATGAATCTTGTTTCTGTTGCAATAAAATCCAGAGCTTGATCATGTGTCTCAACCGGGAGTGAGTCACAGAGTTGGAGATTAAAGCAGAGCCCGACAGAAACGGTTCCGGTCGGTTTCCCAACTAACTGACGATCATAAAACCCTCGACCATAGCCCAGACGGTAACCATGCAAATCAAAGGCCACCCCGGGGACAATAACCAGATCCAGATCTGCGACAGAAATCTTTGCCGCTGATACCGGCTCGGCGACTCCAAAAGCCCCGGTTACCAGCTCTTCAAGGGCTGCAACTTCAAAAAAATCAAATTCATCACCCGCAACTCGCGGATAATAAACCCTCTTGTTAACTTTTCTTGCTGCTGCAAAAATTAGTTCCGTCGCCACCTCGTTATGAATCGGGCTATAGAGAGCCAGAGATTCAGCCCGGACAAAACAATCAGAAGCAATCAATTGCTGCTGAATTTGTTGGCTCAAACGGGCGTACTCCGCTACAGCAATTTTTTTACGGCAATCCAGATACTGTTTACGGATGGATACTTTGCCCATAGTGCAACACTCATGAATATAACGAACAGGTTTCAGAACAAGCAGGCAGGCATAAAAGAGGAGGTAAAATAGACTACAGAGAGTGCAAATCCAAATCGGGCAAAACGTCCATGGAAACCATTTATAACCCGAGTCCTGAAAAGATCCCCGACAAATCAATCGGGTGAATCGCTCTCTTCAAGATAAAATCAGGTGGACTGCAACACCTCACCAGGAGTGAGGAATGAAACACCCGGCAAACCAGGTGTAAGTCTATACTTAATTTATGCCGAACCAGTTTATTTTAAAAACCCTCAATTCAGGGTTTGGATAATAATTAACCTAGCAGCCGGTTCATGGATAGTCCGACAGGCTGCTAGCATCCAAAGGGCAACAATACATTGAAATCGGCACCTTTAGCAACTAGAATTATCAGCTATGGCACGTTCCAAAGACTCAACCAGCTGCTGAAGACGGAGATCCAGTTCTCCGTCTTGACTCCCCTGATCCCGCAGCTGTAGAAATTGACCGGCCAAATTCAGCAAAGTCAAAACTGTCAAGTCTCTAGTATCAACCGATCTTCCGGAAGCTGTCTCGGCCAGCTTTGTTTCAACAAACTCAACCACCCGCCGAACCTGGTCTTCTGAACCCTGGCTCCGTAGACTATAGTCACGGCCCAGGACACGGATCTGAACTGTGGGATTCAAGATTCCTCCAATTGGACATTTTCAAGACGCTCAAGGATCCGGTCAATTTCCCCGACAAGATGATGACGGTCCTGTTGCCACTGTAACTTTTCTGTTTGCAGAGAGGCCTTTTCAGACTTCAGTTGACGATTCTGCTCAATCAGTCTCTCGATAGCACCCTCTAACCGATCCAAAACTTCCATCTCAAAAACTCCCCATCCAGATTAGTTGCTGTCAAATAATACCGAAACGAACATTTCAGCATCAAAGGGACGTAAATCATCCAGCTGTTCGCCAATCCCGACAAAACGTACCGGCACCTGCATCTCTGCAGCAATAGCGACAATAATTCCCCCCTTGGCCGTCCCATCAAGCTTTGTCAGGGCAATTCCATCCAATGAAACCGCCTGATTGAATAATCTCGCCTGGGTCAAAGCGTTTTGACCGGTCGTTGCATCGAGAACTAATAGAACCTCATGGGGGGCTCCGGGGATTTCCCGATCCAGAACCCGACGAATCTTTTTCAACTCTTCCATCAGATTAACTTTAGTATGCAGACGTCCCGCAGTATCAAGGAGGAGAATATCAGCCTTCCGGGCAACAGCTGCCTTGGCTGCATCAAAAGCGACGGCACCAGGATCGGCTCCTTCAGCATGGCTGATAACTTCAACATCAGCCCTTTCACCCCAAATTTTCAACTGTTCTGCTGCTGCGGCACGAAAAGTATCTCCAGCTCCGAGGATAACCTTTTTACCCGCCAGAGCAAACTGATTTGCCAATTTACCAATTGTGGTTGTTTTACCGACGCCATTGACACCAATGACCATAATAACAAACGGTGAGGCACTGGTCACATCGAGCGGCTTACTCTCAAACTTGAGGATCTTTTTCAACTCCTCCATCAACAACTGACGGACCTGTTCAGGAGAAGCCAGATCACCTTTGGTCAAACCCGTTTCAATTGATTTTATCAACTGCTGCGTCGTCGCCATCCCCAAATCGGCGGTAATAAGAATCTCTTCCAATTCTTCTATTAAATCTTCATCAATCGTTGTTCGACCGCTCAATAAGCGATCGACCCGACCGACCAACGAAGACTGGGTCATAGAGAGTCCACGCTTGAACCGCTCAAACAACCCCAGAGTTGGTTCTGGTTCTGGTTCCGGTTCTGGTTCAGTAGCTGGCTCTCGCTCTACTTCAGCGACCGTCTCAGCTACGGAGATATCCGCCGCCTCTTCTGCTGCTTGATCAATCCCCTTCTCAGTCGAGCGGGGCTTTCTGAATATTTTCAGCAGCAGCAGGACAAACAGGAGGACGGCAATGGTCACACCAAAATATAAAATTCCCAAAGCAACCAGCGACTGATATTCCTCAGGAACACCGGCAGCAGCCACCGTGGGTATTAGTTTTGCAATAAAAACATTGAGCTGATCCAACACCGCAGCCCAACTCAACTCCCTAAGCCATTCCATAAAGTTCAAATCCTTGATGGTTCATCGATAATATTTTTTAAGATACTTAACAGTTAAAATTCAAATTCACTACGCAACGCTGCAACACACTGTCCCATTCTGTATGTTGCATGTGCGGCAATTGCCCCGGAGTCCAGTTGCAGCATCAGCAGATAATCTTCAGTTAAAGGGGCGATAAAAACCTTATTCCGACCGGTACGGATAACCACCTCATCAAGACCACCACTATCGGTTCTGGATAGAGCCTCTCTCAACTGAGCAAGGATAATTCCACTGTGGGCACCGAGAACTTTGATCTCATACTCATTGGTTGTGGCAACCTGATCAACGGCCTCTCCCTCCCAATCAACGATTATCGCTCCTGATGCTCCCGGGATATCTTCCAACAACCGTGTCAATAATGATTTAAATGGCATGTTGCCTCCCATTGAAACAGAAGTTTCACATTCAGATGGATAAGCTACGCTGACTCTTTTATCGGCTGATAATCATTGATACGAACCGAAACAAGTTTTGAAATACCCGGTTCCTCCATTGTCACTCCGTACATAATATCCACTATACCCATAGTCCGCTTACTATGGGTAATAATAATAAATTGTGACTGTTCTGTCATCTCCCGAACCATCCCGGCAAATCGGCTGATATTTGCATCATCCAAAGGAGCATCAACCTCATCAAGAACACAAAATGGTGTCGGCTTGGTTAAAAACAGCGAAAAAATCAACGCAACCGCAGTCAAAGCTTTTTCACCACCAGAGAGCAGGTTCACATTTTGCAACCGTTTTCCCGGTGGTTGGGCAATAATATCGATACCCGTTTCAAGCAGATCATTTTCGTCAGTGAGTCGCAGTTCAGCCCGTCCACCATTAAACATGCGCGGGAAAACCTGCTGGAATTTTTCGTTCACCACCGCAAAGGTTTCCTTAAACCGTCGGCGGGTGGTCCGATTAATCTGACTGATCGCTTTTTCTAAATCTTCCAGTGATCGATTTAAGTCATCGCGCTGTTGTGACAGAAAATCGTAGCGCTCTTCCTGCTCTCGATATTCATCAATCGCCATTAAATTGACCTCGCCAAGCGATTCGATACGTTGCTGCAACCGCCGTAATTGTTGCTGCTGACGCTCCAGTTCATCCCCTGTCGCCTCCGGGACCTGATGCTCCAGCAGATCGACATTATAGCGCTCCAGAACCCCCTGCCGAACATGCTCAATATCAACCTGCAACTCGTGATGGTTCAACTGCAACTGAGACACTGTCTTACGGAGTTCTTCGGCCTCCAGACGTACCCGCTGCAGCTGCCCACGAAACTCTTCCAGAGCTGAACTCTGCTCCTCATAACGATCACGAACTGCCTCATTGTCCTGTTGCTGTTCCGTGCGACGGGTCAGCAACAAATCAAGTTCAATCTGTAGATGTTGATCTTTTTCATCGAGTTTTTGCCTGGAATCGAGTCCAGACTGTTTTTTCTGGGTCAGTTGAGCAGAACGCTGCTCAACTTCCTGCTGTTGATTTTCAATCCGTGCCAAGGTCTCAGACAGAGCACGTTGTTGTTGTTCCAAGGAGGCAAGCTCCACCCGTTGTGCGGTCAATTTTTCCCGGGATTGATCAAGGCCGGCACGCCATTCAGTTAATTCGCTCTGTTGTTGCTCAACCAGGATTTCCAATTGCTGCTGCCGTTTACCTGCTTGACGCCCCCCTTCTGACAACTGTTCTTTCTCCAGCAACAGAGCATCGCGCCCTTCGTCCAGCTGTTCCAGATCAAAAGTTAGCACCGCCAGACGTTTATCTAAATACTCCTCTTCGGTTTGCAACCCCTGCCGATCTTTGGCAAGATCCAGTGCCTGCAATTCCAGCTGGTGTTTCTCTGAGGTTGCCACCAACTGAGACTCTTCCAACTGCAGCAGCTCTTCCTCTAATCGTTCCAATTCCCGCTGTCCAACGGAGCTTTTCGCCTCCAGCCGAACAATCTCAGCAGTGGCTTCATCAAGCTGCCGCTGTCGACGCAACAAACCTGTTTCGCTGGCACTGGTTGCACCACCAGTCAATACCCCCTGCCAGTCGAGGGATAAGCCTTGCCGGTCAACAAGGATTGTCCCGACCGGAAGCACTGCGGCGCAATGCTCAGTGACCCGATCAACCAGAAACACTCCTGCCAGTAATCGATCAACCAGAACTTCGGCACCTCTTTCGGGGGTCACCAGAGAGCGCAAAGGGACACCGATGGAGCACTGAACCTCCGGAGAATGGTCTAACGGAAGCAGTAGAGTCCCTCGGGCCTGTTGCTCGTTCAGCAGCGCTAAAGTTGTGGCAATATTCACAAATTTATCCACGGGAACCGCCTGCAACCGCCCTCCCAAAACCATCTCTACCGCAACTTCAAGTTCGGCAGAAACCTTTAACAGATCAGCAAAAATCTGTCGATCAGCGGAACCTTCGGTTAAAAGGATTCGGGTTCCATCTCCATAACCGGCAAAGTCCCGTTGCAGAGCCTCCAGTGATTCCTTAATAGAATAGTGGGTCCCCAGTTGCTGCTGCAGCTCTTTTTGGCTGGCAGTTTTTTTATCCAATTGACTTTTCTGTTGCAACAACTGCTCGTTCAAACCCTCGGTGCGCTCAGTCAGGTGATCCTGCTGTACACAGACCTGTTCTAACTGTGTCACTAATTGTTCACGGCGCTGCTGTAGCTGTGTCTGCCGCTCCTGGACACCCTGTGAATCACGATGCGCCTGCTGATGCCGTTCAGCCTCTGTCACAAGCCGCCGTTCAATCTCATCCTGCCGCTGAACCAGGCGGTTGGTCTGCGCAAACAGCTCCATCAACTCACTTCGATATTCTTCAAATTGAGCGTTCAGCCGTTGCTCCTTCGATAAACTATCCTGAAGGCTGGTTTCACGATTTTCAACTTCGAGCTGTAAAGTTTCCAGTTCAACCTTTGCGGCCGCCTGCTGTTGCTGCAACTGGTGATGTTCCTTTTTTAACTCGGTCAGACGTTCACCATAGTCATGCAGGTCCCTTTGAATTTCTTGATCCTGAGCAGTAAAGTGTTCCTGTTGCCGAACCACCAGAATTCGCTCATTCTCAACCCGCTGCACCTCAGAACCCAAAAAGTAAACTTTTTCTTGTGCCTGACGATGCTCCGTTTCCACCATAGAGAGCTGTAGTTGCTGCTTTTCGAGCTGCAGACCCCCCTCTTCCAACCGGATATCAAGTCGGGACAGGATAGTTGTTTGTTCCTGTTCCCGCTGAGAAATCAATTCTATGTCACCCGCCAGACTCTGGAAACGGTTACCGGCCAGCCGGAGTTCAATCTGCTTAACCTCACCCCGATAATCACGAAACTTTTCAGCCCGTTGGGCCTGCCGTTTCAGGCTGCTGATCTGTCGCCTCACTTCAGCAATAATATCACCAAGCCGGAGCAGGTTCTGTTTGGTTGCATCCATCTTCCGCAGTGCAGCTTTTTTGCGCGATTTGAATTTTGTCACCCCGGCGGCCTCTTCGATCAAAGCACGCCGCTCCTCCGGTTTGGCACTGACCAACATCCCCACCTTACCTTGTTCAATAATTGAATAGGCTTTGGTACCAACCCCGGTATCCATGAATAGCTCGGTAATATCAAGCAAACGACAGGGAGTTTTATTGATCAGATACTCACTTTCACCACTTCGGTAGAGGCGACGAGTCACCATGATCTCGGCGAAATCTTTATATATCGCGGGGGACAACCCGGCCTGGTTATCAAAAATAATCGATACCTGGGCTAACCCATGAGGCTTGCGGGTTTCACTGCCCCCAAAGATCACATCCTCCATCATCCGCCCCCGCAAGTGACGGGGATTTTGCTCCCCCATGACCCAGCGGATAGCATCAACAATGTTACTCTTGCCACACCCATTGGGACCAACAACACCGGTAATCCCCTGTTCAAAGTTGAGTGAAACTTTGTCAACAAAGGACTTAAAACCAAGAATGTCCAACCGTTTAATCTTCATGGTAATGATCAGATCTCTTTCTGGAAGAGAGTTTTTTTCAAACCCGAAATAACCCAATTTTCACGGGGCGCCATACTATCAGTGAGGTGCAATCATGTAAAGAATAGAAGTCCATCGTATTGCGCTTGCTGGTCCCATTAAGAACCGCTATGATGAAAAAGAGCAACGACAGCAGACTTTCCATGGAAACGGGTACAATGAATCGATCATCAGGACAAATTCTGACCAGAGTAGTCTACACCCTGCTGTGTTTCTGTGCGATAATCGTTATCTTTCTGTTTATTTTTCTCAGCCAACTTGATCTGAATAACTACCGCCTGTCACTGGAACAGAAAATCAGCTCAGCACTCAAACAACCGGTCCGGATCGGTCACAGCTCCCTGACCTATAACCAGGGTCTGGCCCTTGAGTTTCAGCAGGTACAAATCGGACCGGATCATGCCGTTCTGGCGTATCTTCCACAGATCACAGCAACATTAGAAATCGCCCCCCTGTTTAAGCGAAAAATCATCCTGAGCCAGATTCAGATTGAAAAACCAGAGCTTCAACTCTGGCTACCATTTCCCGAACGACCAGCAAAAGGGACATCACACCAGCTTTTTAGTTCTTTGGGAATCACCACTCTAACTGTTCACAATGCCAATCTAAAAATCCACCAGAAACAAGGGGGGGAGAATATCAAGCGACTGGAGCTCTCTAATCTCCATGCCGTTCTCAAAGGTTGGCAACCGGGGGAAACCGGATACCTTGTCGTTGCCGGGCAAATACCAGAATATAGCGCAGATTTTCTGCTGGAAACCCGCTTGCCTTCAAGTGTTGACCCGCAAGTCTGGCGGGAAGAAGAACACCAGCTACAACTGCAGATCAATCGGTTTTCAACAGCAAAACTGCCAAAGTTACCGGATCAGCAATATCCGCAGGCATTTAATCTTCATCTCGAAATTCAAGGGGTTCCAGCTAACGGAACAGACTTCAGCACAATTCTATCCGCCTCCGGCAGCAATGAGCTGATTTTTTCTCTTGCTGGACGCTGGACATCGCTGAATAATCTCGATTCAATCACTCAATTAACCGGTGAGCTATTGAAAATACCGCTTAAAGGTAAGTTCTCTTTTATTCGCCAACCAGAAGAGTATTCACTCTTCTGCAAATTTGGTGCAGAAGATATTAAGCTGACCCCTCAGTTACTTAAGGCATGGCGCATCCCCAATGCGCAGAAGCTGCTCAAAGGAGATCTGGATCGGCTGACTGTCACTTTGAAGAAAACCTGGGATCCGACCAAACAAACCACAAGTCTCCCCCAGATTGGCGCTGAGACAACCATCAGTAACCTTGATTGGGATACCCCAGAGTTGAAACAAATTCAGGATTTTTCTGCCGAGTTTTCTCTGGAAAACCAGACCCTTCATATCGCTGACGGTATTCTGGTAGCGGGAGGATACGTCGTTGATTTCTCAGGGGGGGTTGACAGTTTATTTCTAAAACCAGAAATCGACCTGAAATTTAAGTCTAACCCCGATGTTGGAAAGTTAAGGACGCAACTGAAGCTTCCTGAACAATGGAACATTTCGGGCAATGTCCCCGGAACACTGAGCCTGACCGGTCCCCTTTTTGAGCCTGAGTTCCTTCTTCAGGCCGATTTAGGAGCAGTCGATCTGCAACTTGGAGATCTGTTCCATAAACAATCGACCGATCAAGCCCGTCTACAGATACAAGGACGCTTGAGTAGCAAGCAATTGCAATTGGATCACTTCTCACTCAGTCTGAATGAGGCCGCCGTTACCGGGGTCCTCAACCTGTCTGGTTCTTTTTTTGCACCAGAGTTTCTCCTCAGTGCTGATTTAGGAACCATCGAGCTGCAATTTGGAGATTTGTTTCGCAAACAGCCGACCGATCGGACCAAGCTGCAACTGCAAGGACGTTTGAGCAGTGAACAACTGCAATTGGATCACTTCTCTCTTTCTTTAAACGATTTTAAAATTGCCGGATCTGGCTCTTTTCAACAGAACCAGGGGGAACCGGAGTATCACTTTGCTGCCGAACCAATCAATCTGGATAATCTCAAATATTTTTCACCTCTGCTGCAAAAACTTCAGGCCAGAGGTGAAATTGAACCGGAGGTGACCCGACAGCAGACCGTTCTGAAAGGGAGCTTGAAGCTTAAGGGGGTTGGCGCACATCTGACCCATGTCATTGCTGACCTGAATAATACTACGGGTAAAATCAATTTTGATCGCCATGGTTTCACCTTCCAGGATATGAAAACATCTCTGGGAGAATCAGAATTTACCACCAGCGGAAGATTGAGTCACTGGGAGAAGCCACAGCTCGATCTGACTCTCAGTGGCAAAACAATCCGCGCTCGTGATCTGGTATTTTCAGGTTCTGAACTCACCTTACATGATCTGGAGGGCAAGCTGCAGATTGATGCCGAGGGGATCAAATTTTCCCCGATCACGGTTCTACTGGAAGACCAGACACAGGCAACAGTGACCGGACAGGTCAGCAACTTCTATGATCCGCAAGTCAACCTTGACATTCAATCAGAGCGGGTCAATGTCCTCGATATCATCAATCTATTTACCCATCCGGAAGAGGAAAACGCCCCGCTTCTCCCTCCAGCCGAACGCCCCCCGCTGTTGATTAAAGTTTTTGCCAAACAGGGAACGCTAGGGGGGCTCCATTTTCAGAACGCTGAAACATTAATTACTGGTGATAACCAGCGACTTACCATTTACCCCCTTAAATTCGACAGTGGAGAAGGGTGGTGCAAGGCCAGAATAGAGTACGAATATGGAGAACAACTTGCGCCACTAAAAATATCGGGACATGTGAAAAAAATAGACGCTACGACTCTTCACCGGGATCTATTCCATAGACCCGGGTTGATCAAAGGGTCAATGAGGGGGGATTTCTATATCGAAGGAAATCCTAGTCAAGAGTTCTTCTGGCAGAATGCCCGGGGGGGGATCCATATGCGGGTCAAAAAAGGGGTTTTACGAGAATTCCACACCCTGGCAAAAGTCTTTTCGCTACTGAATGTTTCACAGCTCTTTTCCGGAAATCTGCCAGATATGGATAAGGAGGGGATGCCGTTTACCCTGCTGGAGCAAAGCATCAAAATTGGCGATGGCACCATAACGACAAAGGATCTCACCGTAACCAGCGAGTCAATGAATCTCACCGCAGAGGGGACACATAACCTCCTTGATGATACCCTGGATATCACCCTCGGGGTGATGCCGTTACGTACGGTTGATAAAATTATCTCTTCGGTTCCGGTTGCGGGGTGGATTCTCACGGGAGAAAATAAGGCTCTGCTGACTGCTTACTTTAAAATTGAGGGGACCGCCGAGAATCCCGAAGTGTCATCGATTCCAGTCGAGTCAGTTTCCGAAACCATATTCGGTCTCTTCAACCGGATCGTCGGTCTGCCAGTCCATCTGATCAAAAATATTGGTTCATTATTTGAAGAGAAACCACAGAAGAAGGTAGAACCTGAATCTTCCGAGAAGTGAAATTATTGGAGTTTATCGCCAACGTAAACAGTTGCGATACCAAACGTCTGGTCGACGTATTGCAACCGCTGGAAACCAGCCGCCCCCATCATCCCTGAAAACTCTTCCTGGCTGGGAAACTCAATCACCGAGTCGGGGAGATACTGGTAAGCGCTCCGTTTTCTTGAGATCAAGCCACCGATGGTCGGCAACATTTTCTGGAAATAAAAGTAGTAGACCTTGCGAAACAGCTGACTTTTGGGCTGGGAAAACTCAAGGATAACAGCTCGGCCACCCGGCTTAAGCACCCGGTACATTTCGTTCAGACCCGCTTGACGATCGACAACATTACGAATCCCAAAAGCGATGGTGATCCCATCAAAACAGCCATCGGGATGAGGGATTTCCTCACAGGGTGCATTGACCAGCATAATCCGCGAACCGTAAGGGGATTTTTGCAATTTGGACTGCCCTTGTACCAGCATCCCCTGGGTAAAATCCTCTCCCACAATCGTGACAGAAGGGTCGGTCTGTTCAGCAACTTCGAGAGCAACATCACAGGTTCCGGTGGCGATATCAAGAACCCGCCCATTTTTGGGGATACTTAGCTGGCTCACCGCAAAACGACGCCAGCGGCGATCAATGCCAAAAGAGAGCAATCGGTTAAGAAGATCATAACGATTAGCAATATCGTCAAACATCTGGCGAACATTGCGCCCTTTGTCGGATAGTTGAAACATTTTATCGACTCCTGATAAACCGTTGTAAATAAATTGGTGAGGAGTTTCTATCACAGAGTCTGATCACCGCCAACTAAAAACCTTGCGACTCCCCGGAAGAAAACCTAAGTGGAGATATAATTTATGACCGAAAGACATAACCAGCAGGGACCCATTAAAGTCTGCGCTGCTGTCATCCACCACCAGGGCAAGATTCTCATCACTCTGCGCCCTCAGGATAAACGACTCGGTGGCTACTGGGAGTTCCCCGGGGGTAAAATAGAAGCAGGTGAATCGCCAGAAGTTGCCCTGCAGAGGGAGTTGCGAGAAGAACTCGATATTAAAATTGAGGTCGGAGCATTGATAGAAACTGTTCACCATTGCTACGAGTGGGGTAAAGTGGTTATTCTCGCTTACGCGTGCACCTGGAAAACTGGAATCATCAAACATCTTGAAGTGAGCGATCATCGCTGGGTTGCAGCGAAAAACCTTCTCGACTATGATATTTTGGCTGCTGACCAGCCAATTATTGAAAAACTGCTTACTTTATAAGTGACTATTGCCACATCTGGACATTACCACAGAGGCACTGAGGCGCAGAGAAAAGCAGGGCATTTTTATGATTTAAAAATTAAAGTTTTTATGTTTTTTTGGTTCCTCAGTGCCTCAGTGCCTCTGTGCCTCTGTGCCTCTGTGGTAAAACACCAACACTACAATATAATTTTAGGAGGAAGAATCATGAGTATCCGCCTGACGATTCTATGTGAGAACAGTGTCGACCAGGTCAGCCCTTATGGATTGCTGGGAGAACACGGCTTTGCCTGCCATTTACAGACACCTGCCGGGGATTTTTTGTTTGATACCGGCGGTGGCATGACCATCATGAATAATGCCAAACTACTGGGGATCGACTTTACTAAACTACAGGGGATCATCTTCAGCCATGGTCATTTTGATCATACCGGGGGGCTGAAACAGGTTCTGGAAAAAACCGGTAAAATACCAATTTATGCCCACCCGGATCTATTTTCTGAACACTACAGTCAAAACAGCGGAAAACTCCTCTCCATCGGAGTCCCCTGGCCCCAGACCGAATTGGAAAAGCTCGGGGCAGATTTCAAATTTTCGGCTGAACCCTTCCAGGTAGCGCCAGACCTGCTCCTGTCGGGAGATATCCCCCGTATCTCTAAAGTGGAAACCGGTGACCCAAATCTTTTATCCACGTCGGAATCAGGTGGACAAATCACCGATCCCCTCCATGATGATCTGTCGCTGTTTATCCACACCGATAAAGGGTTGGTGATCCTCCTCGGCTGTGCCCACGCAGGGGTGTTGAATATTATCGATCACGCCATCAAGGTAACCGGAGAGAAAAAAATTCACATGATTCTCGGCGGGACCCACTTGAAATTTTGCAGTGAAGAACAAATGGCCGCAACTCTGAACCGCCTGGAAGAGCTCAATGTTGATAAAATTGGCGCATCACACTGTACCGGTCTCAGGGGGGCACGAAGGTTGTCCGAGCGATTTGGAGAACGGTTTTTCTCCGCATCGGTCGGTGTCAGGGTTGATCTTTAAATTCCCATCAAGACTGAATTCCCTCTCACCGGCAAAGTCACCCACCCTCTTACTGTCAATCTCGCGAAAAGTTGGGATCCACAAACCACAACAATGCTCGGTTCTTGATCTTGCGAGCATGACAAAACCGGGTAGAACCTCAAAGAACTGAGCGAAAAACTATTGTTTTTACAACGTGATAGAACAATAAACCACCCCACCGTAATGCAGTAGAATCCCCATCACAAAGAAAACATTAGAGGCACCAATACCCCTTGACTTTAATTGTAAAAGAATTATAATCTACGATAGATTATAATATTTCCATTATATTAACATAATTGGCTAACGATCATTAATCATAAGATACCGATAATGGTCTGTCGCCAGCACATAGAACTTCAGGTTTTTATGCAAAGAATTCTCGAAACATGGCTTTACCAACAATGTCAGATGCTGCCGGGATCAATCCATGGGGTGTTGCTGACCGGCCCTCTCGACGAGGGTCCCTACACGCAGGCGATCTACTGGCCCGATGCCGAGCACGACAATGAACCACTGAAGCGGGTTGCCCAGGCGGCATTGAGAAGCAAGCAGGCGGTCATCAAAACCCGGAACAGTTCAGCAGATGAGACGGGGGAACCCCTCGATGCGATGGCCTGTCCATTGTTTCTGGATGGAAAACTGTTTGGAGTTTTTGCACTGCAGATGTCAAATCGCTCTCAGCCAATGCAACAAGCTGCGATACGCCAGGTGCAGGCAGGGGTCAAATGGTTAGAAACCATGGTGCTGCTTCAGAATGCGACCAGCAAAGATCAATTGATCAACCTTGTTGATCTGGTTGCAACTGGGCTTGAAAATGAACACTTCACGGTGGCAGCAACCGAAGTGGCAAATGAATTGACAACCCGCTTCTCCTGCCAGCGGGTCAGCTTTGGCTTTATCCGCCACAACCAGATCAGGATAGAGGCAATCTCACATACACAGAAAATTGACCGCCAAGCCAACTTAACCCGTGCCCTGCGTGAAGCGATGAATGAGGCCGTGGATCAGAGCAGCACTGTGATCTATCCACTGCAGAATGAATCCTCAGCACTGGTCACCCGGATGCACGCCAAACTGGCAGAACAACAACAAGGGTCGGCAATCTGTACGATCCCGTTAATCAAGAATGGCAAAGCGATTGGTGCCCTCCTTCTGGAACGGGCCATTGATGAGCCTTTTGATCAGGAAACTGCTGAGCAATGTCAGCAGATCGGCCTTTTGATCGGACCGGTACTGGAAACCAGACGCAGAGAAGAGCGCCCTCTCGCAGCCAAAATTTACGCATCTCTGCATGGCGGGCTCAGCAAACTTTTCGGTGCCGGGCACCTGCCATTGAAGGTTACTGTGGCCATCACCACCATTTTGTTGCTCTGGATCTCTCTGGCCACGACGATGTTTCATGTTTCCAACGATGCATTCCTCGAAGCCGGAATCAATCGTGCCGTGGTGGCGCCGCAACAGGGATTTATTGCAACCTCGGAGGTGCGAGCCGGAGATCTGGTAAGCAAAGGTGACGTGCTGGCAACCCTTGATGATCGAGATCTCCTCCTTGAACAGCGCAAATGGCAAAGTCAGAGGGCACAGCTACTCAAAGAGTATCGTCAGGCGCTGGCCGGATTTGATCGTGCCGAAGTTGCGATCATCAGAGCCAAGCGGGTCCAGGCGGAAGCACAGCTGGATCTGGTTGAACAGCAACTGCAACGGACCACACTGGTGGCCCCTTTTTCCGGGCTGGTGACCAGCGGCGACCTCAGCCAATCACTCGGCTCACCGGTTGAGCGGGGCGAAGTTCTTTATGAAGTTGCTCCAACCGATACTTACCGGGTGGTGATAAAGGTTGATGAGCGGGATATCAGCCTGTTGACCCGCAGCCAACAGGGTCAACTGAAACTTTCCGGGCTGCCCAATCAGACAATTAATATCGAAGTTAACCGGGTCACTCCGGTTTCAACCAGCGAAGAGGGTCGCAATTACTTTCGCGTTGAAGCGACCATGGAGAATCAATCGGATCTGATGCGACCGGGGATGGAAGGGGTCGCAAAAATTGACATTGGTGAGAGAAAGTTATTGTGGATTTTATCGCGTCGATTGGTGGAATGGTTCCGCATGTTCACCTGGAGTCGCTTACCGTAGGAAAAACCGATGAGTGAATCTTTATTCAGTACCTATTGGTACCGGGTTGCCAAACTTAAACCGGCATTACGTGACGCTGCAGAAATTTCGCGTCATATTTATCGGGGGAAGGCCTGGTATGTGGTACGGAATCGCTTAAACGGAAAAAATCACCGTTTCAACGCAGCTGCGTATGCCTTGATCGGACAGATGGATGGGCAAAGAACTACCCAGGAAATATGGGATAATAGCGCAGAAACAATGGCAGAAGAGATCCCCAGCCAGGATGAGATGATTCGCCTGTTGGGTCAACTCCATGATGCAGACCTGATTCAGGGAGACATCCTCCCCAGCACCACAGAGATGTTTCGCAACATAGAAAAAGATCAGGGTCAGGGATGGAAACAACGGATCAGCAATCCATTCTCTCTCAGATTTCCCCTTTTTGATCCCGACCGGTTCCTCGACAAATGTCAATTTCTGACCCGGATACTCTTTACCCGCAGCATGCTTATTCTCTGGCTGATTATGGTTCTGACGGCAGTGGTTGCCACCGTCCTCAACTGGTCAGATCTTTCCGGCAGCGCCCTTGATCAACTCTATTCACCAAGCAATCTGTTGGTGATCTGGTTGAGTTATCCGTTGATCAAGATTCTGCACGAGTTTGGTCATGCCCTGGCGGTCAAAAAATGGGGTGGCGAAGTTCATGAAATGGGGATAATTCTACTCGCTTTGACTCCGCTTCCCTATGTTGATGCCACCGCTTCCGCCTCATTCCCGGAAAAACGGCAGCGGATAACCGTCGCCGCCATGGGGATGATGGTTGAACTGTCGCTGGCCTCAATTGCCCTGTTTATCTGGTTGAATGTCGAAACCGGGCTGATCAGCGCATTGGCCTACAATGTAATGTTGATCAGTGGAATTTCAACCTTGCTGTTCAACGGCAACCCACTGTTGCGCTACGATGGCTACTATATCCTTGCCGACCTGCTCGAAATTCCCAACCTGGGGCAACGCTCAAACCGCTATCTCGGCTATCTAATGCAGCGGTTGCTGCTAAAGAATCATAATAGCACCTCCCCGGTAACGGCCCCCGGTGAGGCGGTCTGGTTTGCCATCTATGGTCCCCTCTCTTTTTGTTACCGAATTCTGGTGATGATCGGTCTGGTGTGGCTAGTGAGTGGCCGCTTCTTCTTCATCGGCATTCTGATTGCGTTATGGGGAGTCATCAGTCTGATGATTATCCCGGCAGTCCGCAGTACCACGCGGTTTCTGAACACTCCGACAGCACGCCAGTACCGCACCCGGCTACAGCTTGGCGGTGGCGGAATTTTACTCCTGGCCGGGCTACTGTTGTTTGTCCTCCCCCTCCCCCTCCGGACCTTGGCACAGGGGGTTATCTGGCTGCCCGAACAGGCAGCAATCCGTGCCGGAACCGACTGTGAAGTGGTCAAGATCCTCATCCCGACGGGGCAAAAGGTTCACAAAGGGGAGCCACTCTTAAGTGGCAGTGATCCTTTTCTGGAATCAAAAATTGCGGTTTACAAGGCACGACTGACAGAACTCCATGCAAAATACCACGGAGAGCCTCTGAATGAACGGGTCAAGCGGAGAATAATGTTGGATCAGATTGAACTGGTCGAAGGGGATCTCCAGCAGTTGCTGGAACGGCAGGAAAAGCTACAGATCTGCAGCCCTGCTGACGGAAAGTTTGTCCTTATAGATGATCAGAATCTCCCCGGCCATTTCGTCAGACAGGGAGAACTTCTCGGTTTTATCATCGCTGAGCACCGCCCCACCATCCGCACCATAGTCAGCCAGAAAAATATCGGGCTGGTTCGTGAAAGGGTCACCGGTATTGAGATTCGCCTTGCCGATCAAACTGACAAAACCCTGCAAGCCAAGATTAAGCGGATTGTCCCCGCCGCCAGTCAGCAGCTGCCGTCAGCGGCACTGGGAACTGCAGGTGGGGGGAACATCCCGGTTGACCCCAACGACAGTGAAGGACTTCGCGCCCTGGAAAGTCACTTTCAACTCGACCTCAATCTTCCCGATGAAGTGAGCGATCCCTATATTGGTGAACGCGTTTACGTCCGCTTTGAACATGGTCACATGCCACTGGCAATGCAAATGTATCGCCACGTGCGGCAATTACTGCTACGGAAATTTTATGTCTAGTTCTGCCCTTGCCAGCAAAACCTGGGCACTGCGCCCCGGACTGATATCTGGACACTATCCTGAAAAGGATGAGCTGCAGGACCATTGGATTGAACGGTCCCTCACCCACCTGCAGGGTATTCTGGCCAGCTTCAGAATTGATCAGCAACGGGACCTCCAGCAGGTCGTTGCAAAGATCGAGCAGCAGGGAGAAAAATTAACCACTCTCGATCATGATCAGATGAACCAGTTACGGCTGGAATTGCATCGGCAGTTTCATCGCAACGGTCTCAGCATCCCCCTCTGCATTGAGGCTTTTGCGCTGATCCGGGAGACCGCCACCAGAACCATTCAGCTTCGCCATTACAATTCACAGTTGATGGGTGGCTGGAGCATGCTCCACGGTCAGTTAGCCGAAATGGAAACCGGTGAGGGGAAAACTCTGGCAGCAACGCTAGCGGCCGCAACAGCGGCACTGGCGGGGATTCCCACTCACGTCATCACCGTCAATGAATACCTGGTGGTGCGGGATGCCAGAACCATGGGAGCACTCTACCGTGCTCTGGGTTTAAGCGTTGGCTATGTCACCCAGGAGATGACTGAAGAACAGCGCCGCGCCGCCTATCGCTGCGACATCACCTACTGTACCAACAAACAGGTTGCGTTCGACTACCTGCGTGATCGGCTGACTCTGGGAAACCAGCGTAACAAGTTACAGCTACAGCTTGAAACGGCCTACGCTGATCATGATCGCTCCGAACAATTTCTGCTCAGGGGTCTCTGTTTTGCGATTGTCGATGAAGCCGACAGTGTGCTGATCGATGAAGCCCGCACCCCGCTGATCCTGACCCGCACTATTGACAGTTCAGCAGAACATGACGTTTACCGTTTAAGCCTCCATCTGGCCAAAAAACTGGTCACTGGGGACGATTATAAAATTGATCCAGAATCACACCAGGTGCAGTTGAGTCTGACCGGACAACAGCGCTTGGCGCAACTTAAATTGAGCGTCGCCAGCCCGTTGCAGAACGCCCGGCGCCGCGAAGAGCTGGTCTGTCAGGCACTGCATGCCCTCCACCTGCTGCGCAAAGATCGTGATTATCTGGTCGTAGAGGAGAAAGTTGTTCTCATCGATGCCAATACCGGTCGAACCATGCCGGACCGTTCATGGGAGCGGGGGCTGCAACAGCTGGTAGAAGCCAAAGAGGGTTGCCCCCTGTCAGACGCCCGGGAACAACTGGGACGTTTAACCTATCAACAATTTTTTCGCCGCTATCTACGCCTTGGTGGGATGACTGGCACCGCTCGTGAAGTGAGTTCCGTACTTTGGTCTGTTTATCGCCTGAAGGTGCAACGCATCCCGCTGCACAAACCGAGTCAGCGACAGAAGCTCCCCATGGTGGTGGTTCCTCAGAGCGAGGAGAAGTGGGCAGAAGTTCTTGCTTCGGTGGTAGCATTGCGCGCAGAAGATCGACCGGTTTTGATCGGCACCGGTTCCGTATTTGATTCGGAACAGCTCAGTCAAAAGTTAACCACTAGCGGAATCCCCCATCGGGTTCTCAATGCCCGGCAGGATCAGCAAGAAGCCGACATTGTTGCAACCGCCGGTAACCCCCGCCAGGTGACGGTCGCAACCAATATGGCTGGTCGGGGAACCGACATCCCACTGGCAACGGGGGTTGCTGATGCAGGTGGATTGCATGTTATTGCCACCAGTCGCAACGAAGCAAAACGGATTGATCGACAATTGTTTGGTCGCTGTGCCCGGCAGGGTGATCCCGGTAGCTATCAAAGCATCCTCTCTCTGGATGATGAACTGCTACT